>JACCDV010560898.1_pt1 | contig 39664 bp, 65 predicted proteins | sample 7446131 | NCBI WGS metagenome assembly JACCDV01 (sample SAMN15323448, study PRJNA562643) | freshwater metagenome | isolation source: river surface water | place: USA:Blue River Watershed | collected 2017-08-17
CGTTCGATCTAGTTATCGGCGTCGACGGAGTGCACTCAAAGACTCGCAAACTCGTCTTTGGTGAAGGGTTTGAAAAACCACTTGGTCAGGCATATTTCGCGTTTACCACGAAGAACCGGCTCGGTGAACAAGTCGCTCTTTCAAATGAGGCAGTTGCAGTTCGTGCGGAGGGTTTTACGCTCGCATACCACATGCTCCAAGGCGATCTCATTGGAGGCTATGTATTCCATGACGAAGTTGCGGGAGAATTGCTTGCGCCAAAGGAACGTCGGTCATTCATGCTTAAAAAATATGCGTGGGCAAATGAAAAGTTCAGACGCATTCTTGAGAGTATGTCCGATGACGATCCGATCTTCCACGACGGCTTTATCCAGGTTGTTATGCCAAAGTGGTACAAAGGTCGAGTCTGCCTTTTAGGTGATGCGGCATCCTGCCCGACACCGGCATCAGGTGTAGGGGCATCGATGGCAATGGCAGGAGCGTATGTTCTTGCAAAATATCTCGCAGAAAATGATTCTAACGAAAAAGCATTTTCGGACTACGATGCGTATCTGCGTCCTACCATCGACAAAGCTCACAAAATGGCACAAAGTCAGGCCGGACTCGCTTCCGGAAAGAGTTTTATATCGTATGGGTTTACCAATGCACTTTTGAAACTCTTGCCGGTATCCCTTATCTCACGTGTGCACAGTCACGAAATTGATATGCCCCTACCTCAATAGTTATTTGAAAAGTACTAGGACCGCCCTAATATGTACTCTTAAATTAGAATTGCTTTCTAAAAGAATGTAGGATAAAAGCTCCTAATGCACACAGGCATTTGGGACGCTTTGGACTCCTAGGAGGGTCTGCGTCATCAATGTGGGTATGACGAAGAATAGTGAATACTTTTGGTCAAGAACCAAAAATCAAAATTAAAGATCTCGAGATCCTTCTGGAGAAAGAATACGAATCAGTTCACTTGGCAGCCCGAATAATTGCCAAAGAACGACCTCAGTTAGTAAAAGCATACGCAGAAAATCCACATAAGTTTGATTCAAAGAGAAAACCGAGAAAACCAAAGATTCCTTGGAAGAGTTACGCCGAAGAGCTAAAGGCGCTGGGAACTGGAAATAAACTCTCCCGATCATATTCGTTGCTACTGCTTAAAATCTTTAAAGCGCTTTACGGTGAAAACTTACTCAGAGGAAAAATCGAAGTAGTTTCTCATGGAGAGGTCTATAGATACGATTTAAATTTTTTAAACACTTCAACCACTGCTTTTTTCAAAGTTCTTATGAATCAACAAGTAAAAGCGGGGCTGTTAATGGTTGAGGCGAAAAATTATGGAGCTACTGACGTGGGGAATAAAGAATTCAACCAAAGTCTAGCGTATACCATAAAGGATGGAAGAGATTTCATCTTTCTTGTGCAACGAGACGATGTAACTCCGGAAGATATGGGCAAGGCAAAAACAATCTACCTCCGCCATCGATCTATTGTTCTTCCTTTGGGTGACAGTGATCTTATTAAAATGATTGAGCAACGAAAGGACTCTGAAAGTGATTTTGATGCATTTTTAGAGGAAAGGCTTCAGCAAATCTTATCTGCTTAAAGTTACAGATTGGTGTAACTTTAAAAGGCCTTTCGGTGTCACTTTTGTCACTTTTACTAGCGCACGAGACGCGTCGTTCGGACATGCTAAACTAGGTCTATTCCGTCAAGCAGGGCTTAACCGCTAACGGTTCTAGCCCGAGACGGCCCGCCAATTTTCTGTGATATCTTTAGTTTAGACCCGTTCACAGGAGACCGACTATGCTTGAGAAGCTTCTGGGAAGTCTCTTCGTACTCATCATCTTCAAAGAGGCCATGAAGGATGAGAAGTTCGACCAAGAGGATGTGAACAACACCTTCGAGAAGCTTCGCCAACTCGCTGGTGGCAACGACCACAATGTGCGTGAGAGCCGCCAGAAGGTGCGGGGCGCCATATCCGACCTCCACCAAGAGCTCAAGCGTAAGCCAACCCTAGAAGAGGTCGCCGAGCGCCTGCTCTAGCCCCCGCCCCGAGCGTATACGAGGGGCTTTTTGCATGTTTCCTTAGCACAACCCTTTTGTGCTAGATTGAGTCCAGACTCAAGCTCTCTCACTCCCCTCACAGGAGCAGACATGTCTATGCACGGTCTCCACCCAAGTCATGTGACGAGGATCTCGATGGATGCCTCAAGCTACGACGAGATCTGCATCAACTGTGGTGCCACAGACGAGGTGCCTGGTGGCTGGGGCAAGCTCGTCCTCCCCTGCCCAAAGCCTGTAGGTGAGGGCGGGATGACCATCGAGGAGTACTACGAGAAGGAGCGCCAGCGCGAGGCCAACATCGTGATCGGCACCCAACCCGATGCGACTCCAGAGGAGATCCTCGAATTCGAGACGAGACTCGAGGAGACTCACGGATCGCCCTCTGACCCCTCATTCGACTCGGTCCAAGCCCTGCGTGATTGGCTCAGCTGATGTAGTAGAGTGCCCACTGCCCCGAGCGTATGCGAGGGGCTTTTTGTTACAATAGGCTTATGAAAAATCCATACTTGAATGCAATTGGTGCGAGTCTATATATAGGAGTGGTGGGCACCCTCATGCACTTTATGGAGAGAGGCTACGCCAACACTCCCGACAAGTGGTACAGCGGTATCGCCTTTATCTCCCTCCTCACTCTCTCTGTCGCGACTATGGGCTACTTCTTCGTCTTCGTACCACTACAAATGTATCTAGACGGACAGAAGCAAGAGTCGGTGAAGTTCTTCCTCCAGACCCTGCTCACCTTCGCGGTCATCACACTCACAATCTTCGGCTTCCTCTTCTTATAAATAAAAGACCGCGCGACGTACGTCGCGCGGTGTTGTGCCCTACTGAGCTTCAGTCAGCTCATCATCGAGGCCTGGGGCGTGCCGAAGCCGTGGGTGACAGACTCCAACATCTTGAGTTGATCTTCTTCCCCATCGGAGACCTCATCGCACCAACGGTCGAGCTCCGTGGATTGCACGACCTTGATGGACTTCTCGATGTGCTTGGCGACGAAGGCCGCCTCGTGCACGTTCATGCGACCGCTGAAGAGCGCCCCGTCCAAGACGATAGCTGCCATCGCCTGCGTGGCGAAGGGTGCGGACTTGGTGCCGTCAGAGTAGACGACTCGACCGCGCTTGCCATCGGCGAGCAACTCGAAACGGGCTGACATCAGGATGAGTGACATAGAGCTTTTCTCCCGGAAGAAGTGAGGTGCGTCTACATATATAATAACAAACATCTGACAAATGTCAATAGAGAGAAAGCTGAGTTAGAATAGCACTATGAAGTTCGGCTTCAAGGAGAGGGTCTGGATATGGCCAGGCGGCACAGCCGCCTGGCACTTCGTCAACGTACCCAAGGATATCTCGGAGAAGATCAAGAAGAAGTTCGGTGCGAACGCCCGTGGGTGGGGCTCTCTACGTGTCTCTGCCAAGCTTGGTAAGAGCACTTGGCAGACGTCCATCTTCCCCGACAAGCGCTCGGGTACCTACCTCCTCCCTATGAAGGCCTCTATACGAAAGACAGAAGGAGTCTACGACGGCGACCTCGTAAACCTGAAGTGCGAATTGATATAACAAAAAGGCGCGACACAAGTCGCGCCTAGCCTAGCGAGGGATCTTGTCCTTCGCACAGCTGGTGCTCTTTATAAGAGCGTTGATCCTCTGCAGGTCACGGAGGCGGGCTACGATGGCTATCGCCATAGCTCCTGCAACAGCCACACAGAGTAACCAGACAACACCATGGGCCAAGAACTTGGCCCAAAGCCTCACATCTATGAAGAAGTACCACCGGCTGATGAGCTCCCTGATCCACATCGTGGACTTGTAGCTCAAAAAGCAGAATACCAGGAGCAGGATGACGAACTCCGAGAGAGAGTAGTCTGCGTACCCCCTCTTCCAGAACTGGAACTTCCTGAGGAACCTCCTCATCTCTACCCCCGGTAGTAGGTTGGGTCTCAGAAGATACTCTTATATATAAGAGCAATGGTCAAGTATAATAAATCTCATGGCAGAAAACTTTTTTATCTTCTTGGGCTCACTCTTCCTCGTCACTAAGGGGGCCACCATGGCTAGCGACTACTCTACCAAGCTCGCTCACGGCTTTAGGCTCTCGCGATACACCATAGGCTTCGTCGTCGTTGCACTCATCTCCATACTCCCCGAGACTCTCGTGGCGATAAACGCTGCACTAGACGGCATGCCCGCCTTCGGTCTCGGCACACTCTTCGGCTCCAACATCGCTGACCTCACTCTCATCTTCGCCATACTCATCTTCTACGCAGGGCGTAGTGTGCGAGTGGGTACCAAGGTGCTCCACAGCATCGAGTTCTACCCTCTCATACTCTTGATGCCTCTCCTCCTTGGCCTTAATGGCTACTACTCAAGGTTGGAGGGAGTGCTCCTCATCATCTTGGGTGGACTCTTCTACCACTCACTCTTCAAAGGGAGTATAGGGAGCAACGACTCTCCTCATACCAATGTCAGATACTTCAAGAGTGCGCTCTTGCTCATCTTCGCCCTCGCTCTGCTTTTGGTAGGAGCGCACTTCACCGTTAGCTCGGCTACAGCTATTGCGGGAGCTCTGGGAGTGAACCCGATACTCATCGGCATGCTAATCGTGGGTCTCGGTACGACGATGCCGGAGCTCTTCTTCTCCCTCAAGTCGGTGCATAAAGAGGAGGATAGCTTAGCCGTCGGCGACCTCTTGGGCACAGTGCTCGCTGATGCGACTATCGTCGTCGGCATACTTGCGACTATATCCCCCTTCGCCTTCCCCGCCAAGATAGTCTACGTCACAGGGGCCTTCATGCTCGTGGGGGCCTTGGTGCTTATAAAGTTTATGCGCTCGGGTAGGAAGATAAGTCACAGAGAGGGCATACTCCTACTCGCCTTCTGGCTTCTCTATGTAATAGTGGAGCTTATCATTAGTTATTAACCATGTACGAAATTATCTCTCTCTTCATCCTACTCGCTGGCTTCGTCATAGGCCTTGGGGCTGTCACTGTCATAGACCTGCACGGCTTCCTCGGTCGTAAATCCTCCTACTGGAGCGAAGCAACTATCCGCACACACAAGGTTACCAAGCCCTTGATATGGCTCGGCACTATACTCGCCGTAGTGGGCGGTCTCCTCTACTTCAAGGACCTACCCTTCACCACCATACCCGCCACTCTCTCTGTCATAGCCGTTCTACTTGTGATCAATGGCTTGTTCTTGAGCTTTAGCGTGAGTCCTCACCTACTCAAGATGGAGCGTGAAGGCAGAGCGGGCGAGCTCTTGCCCAAAGAGTGGCAGAGGAAGATAGCTCTCTCACTCGTCGTCTCTGACCTTGGCTGGTGGTCTGCCCTCTTACTACTCGCTTACCACCTCACAACCAACTGATGAAGAGTGTTAGAGTAAACAACAAGATGCAAAAGGGCTACGAGTACGAACTCGTAGAGCCCATGGGCAAAAATTTTCATAAGGACTTCAAGCCCGACCTCACTCCCAAGGAGATGCTCGCACTCGGTGTCTTCGGCGGTAGGTATATGAGAGATTGCACAGACGAGTACCCAGAGGACTGGTTCGCAAAGGCGAAGCTCTTCTCCGGTACCAAGGGCCACGACAAGACTCTAAACTTCTTCAAGGTGGATGCCTCGCAACCACTAAAAGTTTGGCGAGAGAAGGGCTGGATACACAAGGACGACCCAAGAGGGTGGTTCGAGTGGTACTGCCGCTACTACATGGGCAGACGCACCCCCGAGGAAGATGAGCGGCAGATCAAGCGCTGGGTCGCTATGAAGCGGCACGTCGCTCAAGTAGTACACAAGTGTCGAGCTGGCGACTTCTCCTGCAATACCAAACAGAGGCAAGCACTACTACACTGGGCATACGACTCGAGGAAGATGTGATTTGATAATTTGGGACAAATCTGTAATATCTCTAGCGGACCCACCCACCCAAACGGAGGCAGGATGAACCGGCTCGGCACGACTGCTCTCGCAAGTCTCGTGAGTCTCGTCATCGTAGTCATGAAGCTCAAGGGCAAGATCCTCCTTAATTGGTCCGACACGGCTTGGGCCATTGTCATGGTCATCAACGTCGGTCTCGTGATCGATCTGCTCGTCTTCATCACTTTGAAAAAGCCCAACAACAAACCCCCAAGCGCCTAGGCGCTTGGGGCTTTTTCTTTCCTTCCACTAATCAAAACGCTTGAAGACGAAGGAGACGATGCTAAGCACAAGACCAAAGTAGAGAGCCGAGAGGAAGCCGTCAACGGAGAAGCCTACTACTATCTTGTCGGCAAGCATTACCATGAGAGCGTTTATCACTATGGAGAAGAGACCTAGAGTGATGATGGAGAGAGGCAGAGTAAGGAGAGTGAGTACCGGCTTGATGAAGATGTTTATCGCACCCAAGACCACAGCGAGGATGAAGTACGTCTCCCACTTGTCTACAGAGACCCCCGGCAAGAGGTACGCTGTGACGAATATGGCGAGTGCTGATAGCAGAAGATGAATTATTGTTTTCATCATATGATTATACCCGATGTGCTATGCTTAGCCGAATGTTTAATAAGATAGAAGAGTATTGGGAAGAAGGTAGATACGCAGACCTCTGGAGCATAAACCACACTCTCACGGGAGTAGCACTCGGTGGAGTGCTCTTCTCTCTTGGACTCTCCTTCGGCACAGCTCTATGGATCTCTCTTGTGCTCTTCATCGCTTGGGAGATCTTCGAGGTTACCTCTGACGTCAAAGAGCACATCTTGAACTTGCTCATGGATGTCGTCTTCGACCTGCTTGGCTTCGTCTTCTCGGCTTGGGTGTATCTCACACTTGATAAGAGCTTCTCCCCTCTCGTCTGGGTACTCCTCGCTCTCGCTCTCGCCCTCCTCACTCTCAGGGGCTACATCGCATATAGAAAGCGTGCCAAGTAAACCATTTGCAATCTATTAAAGAAGGGAGCAAAATCTCACTTAGACTGCACACCACCACTCTCTGGAGGTTCCATGGCTCCGCTCAAGAGTAGGCCGAAGACCCGCAAGCCGAAGACTCGAGAGGATAAGACGGACACCAGACTCGTCAGAGAGTACATCGCTGGCGATGAGAGAGCCTTCACCCTTCTCTACGAGAGGTACTACCCGAGACTCATGAGGTTCCTCGTGTCGTGGGTCAAAGACAAGGACTTGGCCCAAGATCTGGTGCAGGAGGCCTTCCTTAGGGTGCACAGGCACATCACCAAGTACAAACCGCAGAGGAAGTTCTCCACATGGATCTTCATGATCTCGGCCAACTTGGCGAAGAACGCGTACCGCAACAAAGGTCGCTCACCCCTAGTGAGCATCGAGACCTTCGCCAACGAAGAGGGGGAGATACATCTTTCAGGCCTGAGCGATACTCGCTTCGGCCCAGATCGACTGATGAACGGGCGTGAGGCGGTAAGAGCATTCGACGAAGCGTTGAGGGCTCTACCCTACCATCGTCGGAGGATGTTCATCCTCCGGAGAATTGAGCGGATGGACCTCAAGTCAATCGCCAAGACCATGAAGTGTCCCGTCGGCACTGTGAAGTCGAACGTGAACAGGGCCGGGGAAATAATGAGATATGAGGTGATGAGAAGGATTGGTTAGTTGAGGTGCCCTCGTTGGGCGCCTTTTTGTTTGACTTTTTGTAAAAATAAGTTATTATTTGGTCAGAATCATCTTTCATAGGAGCCCCCGTGTTCGACCACATAGACTTCTGGCGAAGACTCAACTACCAAGAACGCTTGGTAGCATCCATCGTCTTCCTGGAGCTCTACCTAGCTCCCGGTACCGACTACATCGACTCAGATCTGGTCGCAAGATACACCTGCTTGAAGCCAAAGACATTCACCAAGGCGTGTGAGTCTCTCTTCGGCAAGGATATCCTCGACGTGGATGAGAGCTTCAGCAAGCTCTGCCTCAAGGGTGAGCTAAAGAAGCTCTTCGATGAAGAGATGTTGAAGCGCCGCAAGCAGTAGCTTGCGGCTTTTTCTATAATAATTTTTTGAAACTCTTGCCCACTATGATTCCGATAACAGAGCCGATAATAGCTCCAGCTAAGAACTCAGACAGCCAGTGTATAGTTGTCGATATACCAAGACCTATATATACAGCGTAGAGTATGGCAATGACTCTTATCTTCCTACTATTAGGATAGAGGGTGATAAGTGCAAAGGCCATAGAGAAGGCAATCGTAGTATGAGAGGACGGCCAACCCCAAAATATCCCATACTCCCAAAAACCAAAATTAAACTGCCTACTAGTATCAATAACGACGTTTGTAAGATCTGGCTCCACCCTACCTGTAAGAGACTTGTAGAAGGAAGAGACCACCGAGCCAATGAGTGCGGCCTGAGCCAAAGCCCAAGCGAGGGTGACCTTGTCTAATTTATTTCTTATCTTCCCATAGACTAGAAGTCCAAGGGGTAAGAGGACTGGCAAGACCCCGCCTATAAGAGCTGCCGGCCAAGAGAGCATGACAAGTAGCTCACCTCTAGTGAGTAAGAAGTAATACCAATCAAGTCCAAGTACAACAACTAAAAAAGTGACCACTATAGCAAGAAGGTTCCACAAAAGGTTCCTCCCCCTAAAGTTTGCAAAAATATTTGGGCCTAGACTCCTAAAGAAGTTACTCATTTGGTTTGTATTCATTCTATACGGTTTAAAGGTAGAATGGAAAAATGAATCTGAAAGATAAGTTGAGAGAGCACTCACGCATACTCCCCGTACAGGAGAAGGCATTGAAAAGACTCAAGATCGACACCGTCGAGGACCTTCTATACCACTTCCCTGTCCGCTACACCGATACCGCCGAGGTCTCAAACATCGGAAGCTTGAAGAAGGGCGAGACGGCTGTCATCTTCGGCAAGATAACAAACCTCGAGACCAAGAAGGCTTGGCGAAAACAGATCCCAATGTCCGAGGCTATTGTCACTGACGGCTCGGAGAAGATAAAGATAGTGTGGTTCCACCAAGCGTATCTAGCCAAGATGCTACACGAGGGTAGCAACGTGAGGATAGAGGGCAAGGTGAGTGAGAGAGCAGGAGAGCTCTACTTTAGTAACCCTAAGGTCGAGGAAGTGCATAAGCTACCAGAGACCATCGGAGTCTCCCTCTTCGGCAAGGACAGTGACGTGCATCACCTCTACCCTGTATATAGAGAGACGAAGGGTGTGACGAGCAACTGGATCATCCACAAGATACAGAGCATCTTGGCCTCCAAGGTCTTAGAGCAGATAGAGGACCCTATACCAAGCGAGATATTGAAGAAGTACTCCCTCCCCTCACTCTCCTCTGCTCTTGTGTGGATACACACACCCAAGAAACAGGAGGATGCAGACATAGCGAGGAAGCGCTTCGCCTTCGAGGAGATCTTCTTCATCCAACTTGAGAGACAAAGGAGTAGGCACCTCTTCAAGCTCGAGCACGCCTTTAAGATTGAGAAGAAGCTCGAGGAGGTGGAGAAGTTTGTAGAGCGCTTCCCCTTCGAAGCAACCGGCGCACAGAGGAGAGCTATAGAAGTGGCGCTCAAAGACTTCTCCCGTGGCGAGCCGATGGCCAGACTCCTTGAGGGAGATGTGGGTAGCGGTAAGACGGCTGTGGCAGCCACCCTCGCCTATGCTGTCGTCACAAGTAAGCCTAAGGACCAGAACTTCGGCACTCTACAAACGGCTATCATGGCACCGACTGAGATCTTGGCACGACAGCATTTCGAGTCCTTCATCAAACTCTTTAGACACCTACCGATAAACATCGCTCTCATCACCGGCTCTGGGACTTACAAGTTCCCCTCCAAGATAAAGCCCGACACTTATACAGACATATCCAAAGCCCAACTCAAGAAGTGGGTAGCAAACGGTGAGATAGCTATCGTCATAGGCACGCACGCTCTCATACAGAAGTCGGTCGCCTTCAAACATTTGGCTCTTGCGGTCATCGACGAGCAACACCGCTTCGGCACTGCCCAGAGACAGAAGCTTGTGAGCAAGGTCGATGGCAGAGCTCCTCACCTACTCTCAATGACCGCGACTCCCATACCTCGCACACTCGCTCTCACTCTCTACGGCGACCTCGACCTCACTCTAATCGACGAGATGCCCCAGGGCAGAAAGCAGATTATCACCGAGTTAGTCCTACCAAACAAGCGAGCGGAAACTTACGAAAAGATTAGGAAGGAGCTAAGAGATGGGCGTCAAGCTTATGTCATCTGTCCTCGCATAGATGAGGCGGACCCGACCAAAGAGATGGCAGTGCTCGCCAAGTCGGTAAAAGAGGAAGCCAAAAGGCTAAAGAAGAGTATCTTCCCCGAGTATGAGGTAGCAGTAATGCACTCCAAGATGAGCCCAGCGGAGAAGGAGCGCGCGATGCAGAGCTTCAAGAACGGCAAGACTCACATCCTCGTCTCTACATCTGTCGTGGAGGTGGGGGTAAACGTGGAGAACGCGAGTGTCATCCTCATCGAGGGAGCAGAGCGCTTCGGCCTCTCGCAACTTCACCAACTCCGTGGACGAGTGCTCAGAGGTACTCACCAACCATATGCTTATATCTTCACCGACTCGAACTCTACTACATCTATTGAGAGACTCAAAGCCTTGAAGACTGCCAAGAACGGCTTCGAGCTTGCGGAGTTCGATTTAAGACAACGCGGTGCTGGCGAACTCTCGGGTATAAAGCAGTGGGGAATATCGGATATCGGCATGGAAGCTATCAAGAACTTAAAGATGGTGGAGGCTGCTCGGCTGGAAGCGACGAAAATAATTGAGACAGACCCAGAGCTAAAGAAGTACCCAACACTCAAGACTCGTCTCTCTGCCACCGCCTCCAAAATCCACTTTGAGTAGGCTCTTGACAAGCATCGTCTGCAGGCGTTAAATGACCTTCAGATATATGTAGTTCTGTAAGCAACCACTCGACCCAAGGAGGGTCTCATGTTCAGTCGTCCCCGAAGTCTCTTCGCTCCGCTCATCCTCTGCCTCGCCACCCTCGCGGTGGCCTGCACCAAGGAGGGCACGACCGAGCCCAAGGAGGAGGTCATCGGCGTAGAAGTCCGCTTCCTCGAGCCGAGCGCGTGCGCGAGGCTCGACACTCCGAGCGACTCCCTCAACATGGGCGTCGTCGAGTTCGAGAACATCTCGACCTCGGTCTCGATCGTGCCGAAGCAACTCGCAGTCAGGATCACTTCGGCCACTGGCGGTGTGGCGATGTGGCAGTTCGGCCCCGCATGGCGGAATACGAACAACTCCATCACTGCGAACATCGATGCACAGATGGACCCCGTGGCTTCGTACATCCAATTCGATGTCCTGCCCGCGATCCCACCGGGTGGCAAGTTCCAGACGAGGCATCGGGGGAGCCTCCCGAGTGCTGCGGCTGGGACCTACGGCTTCGCCATGATCCCCGACTCGGTGAAGGTGAGGACGGTGGCCGGCGACAGCGTGAAGGTCACCATGGGAGCGAACGCCTTCGCACTCACTACCAAGGCCAGCTGTCCGTAAGCTTGGCCCAACACCATCAAGCAACTTTGCTCGGTGGTGTTTTTCTTTGTGTTAACATAATTAAAATGAATTACGCTGTATTGGCAAATGCGATGGCCGTCACTCACATCACCACCATTGTGGCAGTAGTGGCAGGCCTCTTACTCTCCTTTAGGTACAAGCGCTTCCGTCCTTGGGAGGCGGGCATACTTATAGTCATCGTTATCCTCTGGTCGTACTACGGTAACTGCCCCTTCACCATCATTGAGCAGAAGCTTCGAGACCTTGCCGGACAAACAGGAGTGAACTTAACTGATATGGGCTTCCTCCCCTACTATGCAGACAAGTTCCTAAGCATTGAGCTCACCTCCCGTACAATACAAAAGAGCACCTTCTTCACTGGAGGCATCCTCTTCACCGCATCTATTGAGTGGTTCTCCCCCTTCTTCCATATGGAGGTCTTCAAGTTTAGAAGATTTGTAAAAAAGATTTTCAGCAGGAGGCGCTCTGGTCTCCGAAGAGCTTAATTTTATAAAAAGAAGGTCCACCGTTCGCATATTGCTACTAGGTGGACCTGTCTGCATCGACGACCTGATCAGTACTGATACAGGTCGTCGATGAGCTTGACCATCGGGCTGATGTGACTGTTCATGAACTCGCGAGCTTGCGCTGAGACCACATCGAAGGCGTTCATGCCTGCGAGAGCCTCCCCGTAGAGCGTCCCCTTCCACCCGTCCTTCTTGTCATCCTTGCGCTTCTTCCAGAAGGAGACCGTCTTGGTGAAGAGCCCATAGATGTTGCCGAGGTAGACGTGGTCATCGGTGACGGTCTCCCCCTTCTTCGTTCGGTTCCAGCCGGACTCATATCGACCAGCTTGGTTGATGTGGATGTCGAATGTCTCGAGGGTCCGGATCACCGCGTCGTACTCACCCCTCTTCGTGTTGGCGCTCTTGAAGAGTGTGATGAGGTCTCTGACCCCACCACGGTCGTGCCACCACGACACCGCCTCGAAGAAGAGGACGATACTGGTGAGATGGTCGGACGACCGCGAGATGGTGTCGAAGGCCCGCCTGAGCTCGAGAAGCCTCGGCTTCAGCTCGACGAGCTTGGCCATCGCGGCCTCCTTGGCCTTCTGGCGCTTGGACTTGAAGACCTCGCGCAGGAACGTGGCGACTTGCATGCTTCCTCCGGTTCTATGTGGTTGGATGGGTGCGAATTGGTTTCCTTATTAATAATAGCACTTATCGCCCCAAATGTCAAGTAGTGTCCGCCCGCTTGGATTCGAACCAAGGACCCCAGAGGTATAAGCTCTGTGCTCTAACCAACTGAGCTACGGGCGGTTATCTCCACAAGAATATATCAAAACCGCTCTGTGGACAAACTTTCGCCTCCCCCCTCCCTCTCTTGATATAATAGTAAGTGAGCTTATTAGTAATTAATTAATTTAATGCTTCACAAAATTGCATTCTGGCTACTCATCATCGGAGGTCTTAACTGGCTTCTTGAGGCCTTTGGTTATGGTATCGGCAACTACATCCCTGCCGGTCTCGCTATGGTCATCTACATCCTTGTAGGTGCATCAGCTATCGTCGAGATCGTTGGTCACAAGAAGACCTGCAGAGAGTGTACTGCCTCTGGTGGTATGCAGATGTAATCCTAAAGTTTAGGATTATCAAAAACCCCGCTTCCGCGGGGTTTTTGTATTGTCTTACTACCTATTCTCCGCTACAAAGAAGTCTATTAGCCCCAAGTATGTGAGTCTCGCCATCTTGTCGAAGGTTTCCTCTCGAGCCTGCTTGTCTTGGAAGGCTGGCCTATAGATGTATCCATACTCCATAAGCACGCTCGCTCCGTCTAGAGTATTGGCATTGCCTATAGCTATAAGGTCTGGGCTCTCAATAATACCCGCAGCCTCCTTAGGGTAGTTGCTCACATCAAACTCCTCCGACAAACTCTTGTGTATATACTCTGCCAAGTGACGTGTAGCCAAAGAGTTGGAGTACTGCTTCTCCGGTACATAGATAGCGAAGCCCCAATACTTCCCCGGTCTGTTGACGTTGCTCCTTGGATGGTCGTTTAGGTGTATGTGGATGAGGATTTCTACTCCCTTCTCGCCAGACCACTTGTTTATCCCATAGAGTCTTGTGGCGACGCCGGACGGAGCCTCATTGTGATAGAGCCCCTCGACCTTAGTGAGCCTGCCGTCCAAGATAAGACTCTGCATCTCATCCTTCTTCTCTTGGGCAAAGCTCTTTATAGACTCCCAGTTGTTGGCGAAGTAGCTCACCAACTCCTTGTTCCAACCATTTTCGTCTCTAGAGAGAAGAACCTCGAACCTACCATCCATACTCAAGAGCTTATTGAGCTTCAAGGCTAGCTCTAGGTTGAGCTCTCTCTCGAGCAGGTCCCTGTACTCTGCACCACCAAAGTCTGGCTCATGCCCGGGAACTATCAAGACGCGTATCTGACTCCTAGTCTCCGGCACCAATGCAAACTTGTTCTTCAAGTCGTCTGCGGTAACACTCGGGGTAAAGAAGGTTGCAGATAAATTACTTAGATTATCTATATTTCGAGCAAGAGGATCACTGATCAAGACACCAAGCCCAAAGGAGAGGAGGACAAAGCAAGACAGAAATAAAATCCTTTTTAACACCCAAATATTATAACTTAAGCCTGGTGCTCTATATCGAGTTTCTTCTTCGGCTTGATCTTGTTCCTTATCAATATCTCCTCAAACTGCTTCTGCTCGATGGTCTCAACTTCTATCAAAGTCTTGGCAATATCATTCAAAGCATCTCGGTGCTTGGTGATAATCTCATGAGCACGCTCCATACCCTCATTAATTATTTTGGAAACTTCTGCATCTATCTTCGCCCCCACTTCCTCGGAGTATCCCTTCTCATCAAAGCGCTGACCAAACATGGGTCGACCCGGCTGACTCTCGAAGGCTACAGCACCTAGCTTCTCACTCATGCCGTACTTCGCCACCATATCACGCGCAAGTGCTGATGCTACTTGCAAGTCATTCGAAGGTCCTGTGGTGAGGTCACCAAAGATGGTCTTCTCCACCACGTACCCACCTAGAGCTACTGCTATGTCGTCTAGGAACTCCTTCTTGCTCTGGAGCTTCCTGTCTTCTATTGGGAGCTTGAGCACGTAACCAGCTGCACGTCCACGCGAGATTATAGAAATCTTGTGCACAGGGTCGGCATATGGGAGCACAGACGCGACAATGGCGTGGCCTGCCTCGTGGTAGGCGGTGAGCTCCTTCTCCTTCTTGCTCAAGATATGACTCTTCCTCTCGGGGCCGAGCATCACCTTCTCTATAGAACGTATAAGATCAAATTGGGAGACCTTGGTCCTGTTCTCCCTTGCGGCAAGAATAGCAGCCTCATTCATCAGAGAGTAGAGGTCAGCACCAGAGAAGCCGGGTGTACGCTCGGCGATAAGCACCAAGTTCACATCCTCGGCGAAGGGCTTCTTCCTCGCATGGATTTTGAGTATCTCCTCTCGGTCTCCCCTGTCTGGTAGGTCGAGAGTAACACGTCTATCGAAACGCCCAGGACGAAGAAGTGCAGGGTCCAAGACATCTGGCCTGTTCGTCGCAGCCATGACTATCACCTTCTCGTTCGGCTCGAAGCCGTCCATCTCAACCAAGATTTGGTTTAAAGTCTGCTCGCGCTCGTCGTTGCCTCCACCCATACCTCCTCCTCGCACGCGCCCTACTGCGTCTATCTCATCTACGAAAATAATTGCAGGAGCTGACTTCTTAGCTAGGTCGAAGAGGTCTCGTACACGAGAGGCACCGACACCGACAAACATCTCGACGAACTCAGAGCCCGAGATAGAGAAGAAGGCTACTCCTGCCTCCCCTGCTACTGCTCTCGCGAGTAGTGTCTTGCCTGTACCTGGGGCTCCCATAAGTAGAATGCCCTTAGGAATCCGTGCGCCGATGTCCAAGAACTTCTTTGGGTTCTTTAGGAAGTCTACTATCTCACTTAGTTCCTCCTTGGCCTCCTTCGCACCTGCTACATCCTTGAAGGTGATGCGACTAACCTTGTCGTCTGGATGTATAAGCCTCGCCTTAGACTGACCGAAGGTGAAGGCTTGCATACCAGCTCCCTTCACTTGTCTCGAGATAAACCAGATAAAGAAGATGACGAAAAGTATGGGGATGATGATAGGAGCAAGCGAGAGAAGCCAGAAGGCCAAACCCCTGTCGTCCTCCACACTCACAGAGACCTTGGACAAGTCCTCCTTAGATATATCGTAGTTCGCAAGAGTTGTGGTGAGAGCGGTGCCTCCCTCCTTCTTGGACATCTTCTCGGTGCCGTCTACGTACTTGAGTACAAGCTTATCTCCATTAACGACAATGCTCTCCACAAGACCTGTAGAGATGTTGGACGCAAGCTCCGAGAGGGAGACCTCCTCGACCTTCTGCTTGGAGTCTGAGAGAGATGAGTACAGGCTCGTGATAACAAAGAAGATAAAGATAGTAAGAAGTGCCTGCTTGAGGAAGCTCTCGCTTGGTCCGAGCTTCTTGGGAGACCCACCACCCTTCTTCATCATTAAAGGCTTTTTGTTGTTGGACATTGACCGAATTATACCGAAAAATCTAGGTTTTGCTATGATGGCACTATGAGTAATTACGCGGAGAACAGGAAGGCCCGCTTCGACTACGAACTTATGGAGGAGTTCGAGGCGGGGCTCGAACTTGATGGACCTGAAGTGAAGAGTGTTCGAGCTGGGAGAGTAAGCCTTGCAGGCTCCTTCGTCTCTGTGCGCGGTAGTGAGGCCTTCCTCCTCAATGCAGAAGTACAGCCCTACCAACCCAAAAACCAAAGTGCCGACTACGACCCCAAGAGAGCGAGGAAGCTCCTACTTACCAAGGATGAATTGGAGAAACTGGCCACAGCCGAGGCCACCAAGGGCTTGACAATTGTGCCAATTACGGTGTATAATAAAGGTAGGTTTATCAAGTGTCGCATCGCTATTGCTCGCGGTAAGAAGGAGTTCGACAAGCGCGAGTCTATAAAGAAGCGCGACACCGAGAGAGACCTAAAGAGATCATTATAATTTCAATACGGGGATGATCGGCCTAGACAAGGACGACCATCAGAGTGACGCACGAGAGAGCCGAGAGGACTCTTAAATCCCTCTCAAACTCAACTGCAAAATCAACTTTTGCTAGGATATCTCCATACTTCGGTATGAACGACTTCCAGTTCGCATACGCTAGAGCGTAAGCTCGCATGTGCGCATGACCTCAAGCTTTGTCCAAGGGCTTGAACGTTGTGGAATACTTTGGACTCGGAGTGTAGCCTCCTCACTACACTCTCAACACTCGAGGATAGAGCGTTAAGAGCTTTCGTCTGTTTTGTATCTTAATGTTTGAAACCAAATGAAGCAGTCTACCTCGTGTAGACCTCACTCTGATTCATCTTTGCACGGCGGTTCGATTCCGCCCATCTCCACAAGACGTGATTTTTCAGTATGAGAATGCTGAAAAACCATTACAGGTAAAGACAAAAGAGCGGTTTCAAACCCGCTTTTTTTGTTGTATACAAGATTCTCTTCAAAGACCATTCTAAGCACCAGTCTCTTGTCCTCGAATATGCCATTACTCCATATTTCATAAGGGCTTTTGATATATCCAAGCACCTCTTTAAGAGCGGTTTCAAAGTTCACACCACCATACAGATTTTGCTTACCTTTATGCTCTTCCAGGAGGAGTTTTTTGTTGGTCAGCTCCTCGACCTTCTTTTCGTAAGCAGCAAGCACAGCTTCATTTGTAGCTTTACCAATTCTCTCAACATAAAGATTTATTTCTTTATCTGTATTCTCAACTTCTTTCTCTAATTCAATTTCAGACCGCCTAGAATTTGACGTTCTCTCATTCCAAATATCGAGCGCCACTGCTTCTGTGAGGAGCAAAGTTTCTTTATGAGCATGAATCTTTTTAAGAACCTTACCTAACGCACCCTCTAATTGGTCTTTGGGGATACTTTTATTCTTTTCGACACAACCAGGGTGGTTGCATCGGTAGTATGCTCGCTGGTAATACCTCTTATTAAGAAAGTCGTATCTACTTGCATTTATATATGCATATATGCTAATATATAAATATGTCTGAATTATGCAAACAAATGGCAATGCTCGGGAAGGGGCTTGGTAATGAAAATCGTTTTACCATTCTCCAGACGATTATGAAGGAACCTAAGACGGTTGGCGATATTGCAAAACTTTCTCGATTACCGCAACCCGCTGTTTCGCAACACCTGAAAGTGCTCAAGTCGGCAAATTTAGTGGAGAGCGAGAGAAAGGGGCAGGAAATACTATATCTGGTAAATGCTACTTTTATGACAAAACTCCTTAAGAAATTAACAGCCAATTTAGCTTAGAGATTATTAGAAATAACAAAAAATACTATGACAACAACATTTAATACACTTGCATCACAAGAATCAATCGAAAAGACTGTCCGAGAACTTACAGCAAACGGCTTTCAAGCTGAAGTTGTAGAAAACAGAGCTGAAGCATTAGAACGAATTAAGGCACTTATTCCAGAAGGTGCCTCTATCCATAACGGAGGGTCTACTACTCTCCAAGAGATTGGCTACATTGATTATCTTAAGTCCGATACTCATGGATGGAATAACCTACATGCAAACATCCTTGCTGAGGCAGACCCAGAGAAACAAGGCAAGCTAAGACGAGAATCAGCATTCTCTGACTACTATCTCGGTAGTGTTCATGCGCTTTCGGAAACTGGTGAGATGGTCATTGCCTCAAATACAGGCAGCCAATTGCCTCACTTAGTATTTACTTCACCGAACATCATTTTAATTGTTGGTACACAAAAAATAACTCCAACACTTGCCGATGCAATTACCAGACTTGAAGAGTACGTTGTACCACTTGAAGACGAGCGTGCTATGAACGCGTACAAGTCGCACACAATGAACACAAAGACACTGATTCTGCATAAAGAAAACCCAATGATGGGACGAAGCGTAAAAATAATTCTCGTCAAAGAACAGCTTGGATTTTAATCTCAAAAATCATGGCGCACAAAGAAACAACCGTAGGTCATATACATTTAACCGTCTGCGACCTTGAGCGCTCGCTAGCTTTTTATCGCGACCTTTTGGGATTTGAAGTATCTGCACGCTACGGTGATTCTGCTGTGTTTCTTTCCGCTGGCGGATACCACCACCATATCGGACTTAACACCTGGGCAGGTAAAGGTGCTCTGCCCGCACCAATAGGTCACACAGGGATGTATCATGTAGCATTTCTGTATCCCTCTCGGCTTGAATTAGCAAAGGTGTTGAAAAGTCTGATAGATGCGAAGTACCCTCTCGACGGTTCCGCAGACCATGGAGTAAGCGAGGCAATCTATCTACGAGACCCAGATGGAAACGGTGTTGAGCTCTATGTAGACCGTCCGCGCGAGGAATGGAAGGTTGGAAATGATGGAATGGTGGAGATGGTCACCGAACCGCTCGACTTGAAAAACATCCTCCAGGAGCTCGGTAGTTAGAAGATTGAAGCTGAGACTAGACCCAGGGAGACCCTCAGGAGACCTAGGAAGCAGCCCTAAGCCATCTTAGAAGAAATAGGCGCAATCTCGTACTCCAAAGCGTGTTGGTTGGCTTCTAGGCGCTTCTGTTCCAGGGCTTTGATGTGAGGATACCAAGCCTCAATGTACTCTACTAAGGAGTTCCAATTTTCAGACAGCATCTCCACTCGACTCGCAGAGCCGTTCCCACAAGGGAGCGGTTTTGCATTTATAAAATTTTGGAGTAGTGTGGTTTTAGACCACAACTAAACATGAGGAGTATCATGGATTACATAGTCACCTTCACCAAAGACGTGACGCTCTATGATGCAAAACATGGGTTTGTCGAAGTAAAGATCAAGAAGGGTAAATACCGGATGATAAACTCCGACAATCCCCTTCAGCATAACGCTTCTCTGGAACTAAGCCCTTGGATCATAATCAAAGGCACTAAGATCGGGATATCCTACGTTGCCTTTGAGAAATTTGGTTTCAAGATCGAGAAAACAAATCTCAGAATCTAGCGAGCCTTGGCTCGCTTTTTCGTTTGACTTTTGGCAATAAAATATGTATTATTTGCCCAGAACCTGCCCAACCCATCACCCACAAACACAGAGGCACTATGCTCCTTGGCGACACAGAAGACGGTCAGAAGTGGAGGAGACTCCACGGCGAAGAGAGGGCCTTCCTCCTAGGCATGGCTCTCTATCTCAGGGACCATCCTGGGGAGACCGAGGTCCCCTTCGCAGAAGCAGTCAGGTACTCGGGAGGGTACGTGAGAGATGCCTTGGGGACCGTCAACGTCCTCAAGATAGACGGCAAGCTCAAGGTCAGAGACGACTCTGGTCGGAAGATGCTCTCCTTCGCTGGAGACGCCATGAGCACAATGCTCACCGGAGAGACCCGGCCCCCTCTCATCGAGAGGCGACACGCCGAACTGGTCTTGGAGGGAGGCGCCTCACCGAGGACTGAGTTCTAGCCACTGCGCACAACTATGTTGTGCGCTTTTTCATATTTGACATTGGGGTAGAAATGTAATATCGTTTGCCGAGAACTTTTTGCTCCAACCACCACCCACAAAGATACGAGGATAAAGCATGACGACCCCGGCCTCACAGGATGCGAAGGAGTCCACTCGCGGGCGTATCAGCGCCAAGGTGACGCAGGTCACCTCCCCCGCCCCTGACGGCACCTACAACCTCGGCGTCTTCGACCAAGGGCCGAGGAGCCCCATCGGCGACTTCCTGAAGTATGGAGAGAGGCGTGGCCTCAACTTCAAGACGAAGCTCGATGGTCTCGAGCATCTCGCCAGATGGGTGAGCCTCGGTATCATCAGTGAGGCAGACGAGACCTGCGTCCGCAAGCAGATCATGAGCTCGGCTCTGCCCGACGAATTGGACTAGACCTCGGTCTCGCGGTCTCGTCTCCCATGCGCACAACCTAGTTGTGCGCTTTTTCTTAACTAGTTCTTCTCTATCTTGCGAATTATCTCGAGTAGGAGCTCGTTCTGGTTCTCTAGGTGGCCCAGGACAACCTTGATCTCTTCCTCAGCGCGCTTGTTGATATGGAAGTCCTCTTCCGCACGCATGTTGGTATACCTATCCTCAAGGTTCTGCCCTATTAGGATGAGAGGCAAGAGTACGAGTTGTAAGACATTGGAGAGGAAGAGCCAGATGACGAAGGCCGGTGCTGGGTCGAAGCGCAAACCTACTGGAGCAAAGAGGTTCCAAAAGAGCCAGCCCAAACTCCACAAAGCCAAGATGACGAAGAACTCTATAGAGCCCACGTGGTGTGTGATGTACACAGCGAAGCGCTCTGAGGCAGAGAGAGTCTTCTGCGTCTTCTCGAAGGCGTTCTTCAGCGGGCGTCTCGCTCGGACTATCTCTTCTAACTCGGGGAGGCTGTGCTTGATTTCCATACCAGTAATAGTATACTCACATACAAGACAGTCAATAACTCTTAATTAATCGCCTTTGCAGAACCCGCGCACGAATCACGCTATAAAAGCCCCAGAAGTACGTGTCATAGGACCAGACGGAGAGAACTTCGGTGTCCTTGCTCTTAGCGATGCACTCAAGAAGGCAGATGAGCTAGGCCTCGACCTTATAGAGATCTCCCCCAACGCTGTGCCTCCAGTAGCCAAGATTACCGACCTTGGTAAGTACATGTATGCAGAAGCCAAGAAGGAGAAGGAGAGCAAGAAGAAGGCCCACTCTGTGGAAGTAAAGAGCGTGCAGGTAAAGCTCGGTACAGGCGAGAGTGACCTAGGCCTCAAGGCCAAGAAGGCCAGCGAGTGGCTCTCGGAGGGCAACAGGGTGCAGATCAACCTCTTCCTACCCGGTAGAGCCAAGTACCTAGATGAGAAGTTCCTAAAGGAGCGCATAGAGCGCCTACTCAAGCTCGTCACCGTCCCCCACAAGATAGCCGACGCCCCCAAGAAGAGCCCTAAAGGCATGAGCGCCATCATAGAGCGGGCCTAGACAAACCCCTAGAAATAAGTAGTATATACAGGCCAATAAACGGCTTATTTATGTCGATGAAAACCAACAAGAGCTTCCTAAAGAGGATAAAGGTCACCAAGAAGGGCAAGCTTTTGGTACGCAAAACCGGCCAAAACCACTTCAACTCCAAGGAGAGCTCCAAGGAGAGGGGGGCCAAGGGCAGGAACAGCGAGTTCCACATGACCAACAAGGAGAGGAGCCGTTTCCTAGTAAATATCCAATAATCCGATGACAAGAGTAAAGAAGGGTGTAAATGCCCTAAAGTCCAGAAAGAATATATTGAGGAAGGTTAAGGGCTACCGCTTCGGTAGGTCTACCAAGGAACGCCAAGCAAACGAGGCTATCTTCCATGCTGGTACATACGCCTTCGCTCACAGGAGAGACAAGAAGGGTGACTTCCGCCGACTTTGGAACGTGCGCATCTCCTCGGCTGTTAAGACTATGGGCCTCTCCTACTCCAAGTTCATAGACGCCTTAAATAAGAAGGGTATTAAGCTAGACCGCAAGATCCTCGCTGACCTCGCTGAGAACCACCCAACCATCTTTGCCAAAGTCGTAGAAGCAGTTAAATAAAAAACCGGGGATACCCCGGTTTTTTATTTATAAATCTAGATCATAGCTCTTCCCTCTCTCGGGGACGACAGCCTCAACCTCAAGCTCGTCCTTGAGTCTTTGTGCTAGGAAGATGGAAGACTTGATCTCCCCCATGGTTATAAACACCTTCTTTAATCCCTTGCTGTTCTTCTCTACAAACTCCACCAACTCGTCCGAGCCTGCATGAGCTGAGAAGCCGTCTATGGTTAAGACCTTGGCCTTCACCGGTATCATCTTGCCCTTTATGTTTACCTGCTTTGCACCATCTTGGATGAAGCGTCCTAAAGTTCCTGCAGCTTGATAGCCGACGAAGAGTATGGTCGCTCGAGGGTCTGGCAAGAACCTCTCCTCGTGATGAACAATGCGTCCTGCGGTAGACATACCGGAGCCAGCCAAGATTATCTTAGACCCTTGGATGTGAGCTATCTCTATAGAGTCTCGGACCTCGGCCGTCTCCTTGAGCTTGTTGAAGTCGAAGTCAGCTACACCCTTGTCATAAACCCTCCTGTATATGTCGGTCACACGGATAGCCAGCGGTGAGTCTAGGAAGACGGGCACACTCGGAACCTCTCTGGAGGTGAAGAGCTTGTCTAACTCATTGATAATAATCTGCGAACGCTCTAGAGAGAAGACAGGTATGAGCAGTGTCTCCCCGCCCGCCACCACGTCCTTAATGATTTGCTTGAACTTTGCATCTCGCTCCTCTCTGCTTATGTGGTTCCTGTCGCCATAGACAGAGTCCATGAGGATGTAAGCCGCTCCGCCAAACTCCTCCACCTTGTCTTGTATGGGAGAGGTCGAGCTACCAATGTCCCCGCTAAAGAGTATCGAGCCGCCGCTTGGGAAGCTCATCTTATACATCGACGAGCCCAAAATGTGCCCTGCATTAAAGAGCTCGAGAGTGAAGCTGCCAAAGTCCTTCTCTGTCCTGTATGGTAGAGTCTGCCAGAGTCTCATGGCTTCCCTCACACTCTCGTCACCCTCTCCTGCAATGCGAGCCAAGTCCTCAAGCATTAGCTCGGCAATCTCTCTGGTCTCTGCTGTAGAGTAGATAGCGCCCCTGAAGCCTGCCTTCGAGAGCTCCAAGATACGACCAATGTGGTCTATGTGTGAATGGGTGACGAAGAGAGCCTCTATACCCTTCGGGTCATAATCGAAGACACTCAACTTCTCTGCTTCGTCTGTCTGAAGTCCTTGGAAGAGTCCGCAGTCTATTAAAAACTTTTTATCACCAACCTCAAGCAAAAAATTTGCTCCGGTGACGGTACCTACTCCACCAAAACAAGTTAGAGATACTTTGTTAGACATAAAACTTATTTAGTCGACCAATAAGACCAGCACACACAGCCCCCAAGAAGTCAGCTATGAGGTCTTGGGTGGTGTCAGACTGATAGCTTTGATGTGCAGGGTTAGCAATGTCGTTTATATACTCAAAGTACTCCCAGCCGACACCAACTATCATTGTGAAGGCGATGACAGACAACATCAAAGCGTGCCTTGTTGGTACCTTACGCCCAAAGACACCAGAGACAAAGGCTGTCCAGATGAAGAGAAGCCCGATAGATAGGCCCCCCAAGAAGTGCATGAAGATATCAAACCACCATAAAGACCAATATAGAAAAAAAATACTCCCAACCTGATGGAAAAATCCAAGAAGAGCGATACTTAGGAAGGTTAGATAGAGAAGTCTGTGCTTCATGAGCCTATTATAAACGAGAAACCCCCATCCGTATGCTTGTGGATGAGGGACTTTCGTAGGGTTATCGTGGTATTCCCTAGTTCATTAACTAGGTGGGTTCCTTAAGTGGGAGACCCAAGTCTCGCACTAAGCAGGATCCCTTGATATTGGTTAGCTAGATAATACCTTAGATAACCCTACAAGCATTATAGCTCTACAAAATTTTTGTAAAAGTTTTTTAAAGCGACTAATCCCCAGTTTTTAGAAAAGTGATAATACTGGGCTAAGAATACAGAATTATTCTAACAAGCCGTCAATGTTTACGTCGTACAATATTGCCTCTTGCACCAACTTGTAGTTCACCAATTCGTCATTTTTGAACCAATGAGAGATCTCAAACTCGGCTTCCTCCACGTTTCCGGACGCATGGATGAGGTTCCTCACGGCTCTGTCGTCCCCATCGGCCATTGCATATGAGTCCAAAACGTAATCCCCTCTTATAGTACCCACATCAGAGCTCAAGGGCTCGGTCTTGCCCACCAACTTCCTCACCAATTGCACTGCATGAGCTCCCTCAAGGACCATAGCGACCACGGGACCCGCTGTCATGTACTTCTTTAGGTGCTTACGGATCTTCTCATCTAGCTTCTCATAGTGCTTCTCTACATGATCTTCGGATACGGTGAGTATCTTTAGCCCAACAATCTTGAGCCCTACTCTCTCAAACCTCTGTATCACCTCACCTATAAGTGAGCGCTGTACTCCATCTGGCTTAATAGCGACAAACGTTCTCTCTTTCTTTGGGTGTGACATAAATATGAATTAGAAGATGAGTATAACAGATTATCTTGTGAGTACAATATTCCCCTCTTCTGTAATAGCGATAGTGTGTTCGAAGTGGGCACTACGAGAGCCGTCAGCGGTGACTATGGTGTACCCGTCGTCGGTGTCGGCTATAGCGCCACCACCAGCGTTCACCATCGGCTCTATAGCGATGACCATACCGGGCACCAACTTCTCCCCTTCTCCCTTACGCCCGACATTTGGTACAAATGGGTCCTCATGCACCTCAAAGCCAACCCCGTGTCCTGCTAAGTCCTCTGCAAGTGAGTAGCCCGTACCCTTAACCACACTGTGAATTGCCTCACCGATGTCGCCTACGTGTGCCCCCGGCTTAGCAGCTCTTATCCCCGCCTCTAGAGCCTCTTTAGCCAAACGCATAATGTCTCTCACCTCATCATCTACCGAGCCTACAGGCACCGTCACAGCCGAGTCAGTGATGAAGCCCTCGTGCTTAAGACCTAGGTCCAAAGACACTATGTCCCCCTCTTTTAAAATCCTCTCCTTCTCGTTTGGGATGCCGTGCACTATCTCGTCGTTTATAGATACACATAATGCTGCTGGGAAGGGTCTCTTGGCACCCCTTGGTGAGTAGTTGAGAAAGGCAGGCTTGTCACCATGAGCTCGTATGAGCCTCAAGGCCTCCTCCTCCAATATCAAAGTGGACATCCCTGGGGTCACCATCTCGGAGAGTGCACGCAAAATCTCTGAGTGACGCCTACCACCCTCATGCATTGTTTGTATCTGGTCTTTAGACTTTAGTTTGATCACCACCGTATTCGTACTTAGCTATTATCTCTGCGTGCACTGCCTCCACACTCTGCTCCCCATTAATCTCTATGACGTTGAAGAAGGGGTTCCTCTGCATATACTCTATAGCTGGGATGACATCCTTGTCGAACCAGTCGAGTCGCTTGTCTATGCGAGCGAGGTTCGCATCATCTGCTCGACCGCGTCTTAGGAGCTTCTCCTCACTCCACTTCCTAGAAACATTTATATAGAAGACGGTGGGTCTCTCTCTTTGATAGAACCAGAGAGCAGTAGAGAGCATCTTGGCTTCGGACTCTGAGCGTCCGACTCCGTCAAAGACTATATGCATGTCTTCGTCGAGTTGCTCAAGCAACATCTCGCCCCACATAAGAGTGGCGAGGAAGTCGGGTTGCCTAGCGTCTCTCTCATAGAGAACTCTTGAGAGCTTTGCAGAGTAGCTCTTGCCTCTCACAAACTCTCTGAAGCCATCACCCGACTCTATGTAGAGGATCTTCCTCTGATCTAGATCGTGCTTGGCGATACGGTTCTTAAGGAGGTCAGCTTGTGTACCCTTACCACAACCACTTCGCCCTATGAAGACTATTGTATGGAGCATACATATAGCTTATAGCCTCTTGCCTTGGGGTGCTAGTACTCTCGGACAGAAACTTGTGCATCTATCTTCTTCACAAGGTCTATAACCACAGAGACAACGATGAGAAGTGCTGTACCACCGATGGCCATAGACTGTGCTCCAGTGATGGTGCGAAGGATGAGAGGTAACACTGCTACGAAGCCTAAGAAGAGCGCTCCAACAAGAGTGAGTCTGGTCAAGACCTTAGAGATGTACTCAGCGGTAGGCTCACCAGGACGTACACCTGGGACGAAGGCGCCTGACTTCTGCAAGTTCTCTGCTATCTGCTCTGGATCGAAGGTAACTGCTGTATAGAAGTATGTGAAGAGGAAGACCAAGAGGAAGTAAGAGATGTCGTAGAACCAAACATTGTTTAGAAGGCCCAAGAGGTTACTTGCTACCGAAGCCACAGAGGCAGAAGTGGAGGCGGTGAGGAACTGCAGTATCATCTGTGGAAAGAGGAGTATGGAGAGTGCAAAGATAATTGGTATTACTCCGGCTTGGTTGAGTCTCAAAGGCAAGTAGCTCTGCACACCTCCTGAGGTCTGACCTCCCCTCACCTGCTTAGCATAGGTGACCGGTATTGGCCTCTCGGCCTCGCTCACTACAACCACACCGAAGATGAGGAGGAGTGTGAGGACAAACATACCTACATACATTGGGATCTGGGCTGGGTCGAAGGTGAAGACGAGCTGACCCAAGGCGCTAGGTATTGTGGTGACGATACCAGCGAAGATAATGAGCGACACGCCGTTACCTACACCAAACTCAGAGATAAGCTCGCCCAACCACACAAGGAGCATAGAGCCCGCGGTAATAAGGATGATGTCTAGGGCGAGAGTACCGAGAGAGAGTGGTGGCAAGACTCCCTGCTTCTGGAAGAGAGTAATGAAGGCGTATGCCTGTAGGAAGGAGAGAGGTACTGACAAGAGTCTTGAGTATTGGGAGAACCTCTTCCTACCCGCCTCACCCTCCTCTTGGTGCATCTCCTTAAGCTTTGGCACCATAAGGGTTAGAAGCTGCATGATGATAGAAGCAGTAATGTATGGGCCCACTCCAAGCATGATGATAGAGAGAGACGCGAGTCCACCTCCAGAGAAGATGTTTAGAAGTGAGAGGAACTGGTTGTCAGAGAAGAAGGATGCCAAAGCAGCTTGGTCTATGCCCGGTATTGGGACGACAGCAAGGACACGCGCCAAGACAAGGATGAGAACCGTGATGAAAATCTTGTTTAGAAGCCCCGAGTCACTCATGACTAGGCGCATCTTTTCGCTAAAGGTCTTGAACATAAAATTATTTTGCTACCTTCTTTGTCTTCTTCTCGGCAAGGTGAGCCTTCAAAGCCTCACCAACGAGCTTCGTCTTGAAAGACTTGAGAGAGCTCTTGCCTCGTCCACGAAGCTTTGGGAAGCGCTTGATGAAGTCACGAAGCTCTGGGCGCTTCTTCCTACCGGCACGAGCGTTCTGCCCCTTGGTACCCTTACCAGAGGTCTTACCGCGCTTGCCACCTCGACCGACTTGTCGGCTCTTGGTCCTCTTGGTCTTAGATTTGAGTGTGTGGAATTGCATGTTATTTGTCGCGCTTCTTAAGCTTAGTTCTTGAGAGTTGCTCTAGAGCCTTGATGGCTACATAGGCGTTGTTGATAGAGTTCTTAGAGCGAGAGAGAAGCTTGGATGAGACCTCCTTGAGTCCTGCAAGCTCGAGCACCGCACGGACGGAAGAACCCGCCAAGAGACCCTTACCAGGAGCTGGCATGATCTTCACCCTTGAGCCAGCAAACTTGGCCTCAACCTCGTGAGGGATGGACATGTTCTTGGTGGTGTTCACGGTGATCATGTTCTTCTTCGCATCGCGGAAGGCCTTCTCGATAGCGAGAGGCGTGTCTGTAGACTTACCCTGCCCTACTCCTACCATGCCCTTCCTGTTACCTGCTACAACGCATACAGAGAAGGAGAAGCGTCTACCTCCAGAGACCACACGGGTCACACGGCGAAGGCTCACTATCTTCTGGTCAAACTCTGACTTAGGACGAGTGTCGCGCCTAGGACCTCTGCGGTTGTCGCGCTTGCCACCACGACCGGTGTTGCCACCTCTCTGTGGGCGGTTGTCTGCTTGAACTGGAGCTTGTGCTTGAGCGACTGGTGCTACCTCAGAAACAACAGGCTCTACTGGGGTAGTCTCAACTGGAGGCAAGGTTGTTAGTGTATCTGGTTCCATGATATTTAAAATTTTAGTCCGGACTCGCGTGCGGCGTCTGCTAAGTCTCTTACCTTACCTGTATAAATGTATCCACCTCGATCAAAGACCACGCTCTCAACCTTCTTTGTCTTGGCCTCCTTGGCAACCTCGGCCCCAACCTTCTTCGCATCAGTCCCTTGAGCTGAAGCGAGGGTCACGCCAGCATCATCGTTTATCACCTGTGCGTAGATAGCGGTATTGCTCTTAAAGACAGCCAAGCGAGGACGCTCTGCAGTACCCATGACTTGGGTTCTGATCTTCTTGTGGTTCCTTATTCTCTTTTGTGACTTGAGGTTGCTCATATACTTATAGGTTATGCGGTCTTCTTGCCCTGCTTCCTCTTGATAATCTCGTCAGCATAACGCATACCCTTACCCTTGTATGGTTCTGGCTTCTTCAAAGCACGGATATCAGCGGCGAAGCCTCCGACAGACTCCTTGTTGATGCCAGAGACAGTGATGTTGTTCTTCTCTGCGGTGACCTTGAGGTCCTTAGGGATGACAACCTCTACTGGGTGAGAGAAGCCGAGAGCAAAGACGATCTTGTCGCCCTTGACCTCTGACTTGTAGCCGATACCCTCAAGTATGAGCTTCTTCTCAAAAGGTTTGTTGACCCCACTTACCATGTTCTTCACATGAGAGGCGAAGGTGCCCCATAGAGCTCGGCTCTCGAGAGTCTCCTTCTTTGGGTGTACTGTAACCTCTCTACCCTCTACCTTGATATCAATAACTGGATGAATCTTCTTGGTAAGCTCGCCCAAAGGACCCTTAACAGATATGAGCTCACGAGTAACAGTGACTTCTGTCTTCTCTGGGAGGGATATTACTTGTTTACCGATACGTGACATATAAATATTTTTACCAGATAGAGAATAGTGCCTCACCTCCTACACCAGCCTTCTTGGCCTTGTATCCTGCCATGATGCCTTGTGGGGTAGAGAGGACGAGTACGCCGTAGCCCTGCTTCACAGGACGTATCTCACTTGCCTTCTTGTAGATCCTCTTGGAAGGCTTGGAGTGGCGCTTAAGACCCTTAACCTTTGGGTTCCTGCCGTCAACGATGAGGTCGATGTGGAGGGTGTGTCTCTCGCCCTTGCTCCTCTTCTCCACGTTCTTCACGAAGCCCTCCTCCTTAAGAACATCGGCAATAGAGTGCTTGAGCTTAGAGTAGCTCACAAGCACGTTGTGACGACCGGCGTCGCCGGCGTTCTTGATATGAGTGATCATGTTTGCGATAGGGTCCATAGTTTGAGAATTACCAAGAGGACTTCTTAATGCCTGGGATCTTGCCTTCGTTTGCAAGCTCACGGAAGCATATACGGCAGAGGCCAAAGTCACGCATGTAAGCCCTACCCCTACCACACTTAAAGCATCGGTTTGTAGCCCGAGTGCTGAACTTTGGGGTCTTCTTGCTTCTTGCGATGACTGACTTCTTTGCCATAGAAAATAAAAGGCCTCTTTTAGGCGTGGCACAAGCTTACCACAAGGGTTATAATCATTCAAGAGCGTATTTAAGCCCTTTTTCGGAGGCTCCGTGAGCAAGCAAAACGAGGGTTTACTCAGTGATGAGGAGCTAGAGAAGTTCCTCGCAACATGCGACCAGTATGAGCTCGCCTTCCTCTCAGTCTTCTGCAGAGAGGAGCTCCGTAGAGTTGTGACGTCCTACGTAAGGTCCGAACCCGCCCTCATCCTACTTCAGACAGAAGTGAGGGAGGCCAGACACATCTCCCCCGAAGCCCTAAAGAGTCACGCCAACGTGACCCGCATCTATTAGTCCCCCGCGCACCAGCGCGGGTTTTTGTTTGTACAAAAGTCCCCGCTTTCGCGGGGATGTTTTGAGATTACTTCTTCTTTGATTCCTCTACCTTCTTGAAGGGGAAGCCTAAGTGAGTGAGGAAGTCTTGCACCTCCTTCCTACTCTTAGCTGTGGTGACTACTGTGATAGACATACCGAAGACGTCCTTCAACTCCTCATCGGCTGTCTCAGGGAAGATGGTGTGCTCCTTGATACCCAAAGTGTAGTTGCCCATCTCGTCTGCAGAGTTTATAGATATACCGCGGAAGTCCTTGGTACGAGGGAGAGCAATGTGTAAGAGACGCTCTAGGAAGTCGTACATACGTGCACCACGAAGAGTCACTTGGTAGCCGACGACGTCACCCTGACGACTCTTGAAGTTGGCGATAGCCACCTTGGCACCTCGAGGGCTTGCCTTCTGACCTGTGATCTTAAGGAGTCTGTCCTCTACGACCTTGATCTTGTTCTTATCCTTGAAGGAGCCTACTCCGACAGAGACAATAACCTTAGAGAGCTTAGGGCTCTGCATTGCGTTCTTGTATCCAGAGACATTCTTTACCTTGTTCTTTAGAGTTTCCATATTATTTCTTTAGGCTGACGTTAGAGGCATCTACAGGGTAGGCACGCTCCACTATTTGGCCCTTACCGCCCTTGCTCTTGGCCTTCTCGTGCACCTTCTTTATGTTTACACCCTCTACAAGCACCTGATTGGTCTTAGGGAAGGAGCGAGAAACCTTACCGGACTTACCCTTGTCCTTGCCTGTGAGCACTATTACGTTGTCGCCTTTCTTTACGTGCATGTTGTTGAATATTAAACGACCTCAGGGGCTAGAGAGATAATCTTCTGGAAGCCTCTCTCACCAATCTCACGAGGTATAGGTCCGAAGACGCGTCCTGCCATAGGCTCCTCCTTGGCATTGTCGAGGATTACCACCGCGTTCTCATCGAAGCGAACGTATGAGCCATCCTTCCTTCTCATAGGAGCTCGGCTTCTCACAACTACTGCGTAGAGAACATCCTTCTTCTTCACCTGCTTACGAGGCTCGGCCTTCTGCACGGAGAGGACGACGATGTCACCTATGCGAGCATAGCGCTTCTTGGAGCTTCCAAGCACCTTGAAGATCCTTCCGATCTTGGCTCCGGAGTTGTCTGCTATCTCGACGATGGAACGTGGCTGGATCATATTATTTACTTAAGATGAAATGCTTATCCTTAGAGATAGGCTTGGTCTCTACGATAGTAACCTTGTCCCCCATTTGGGCGGTGTTGCCTGCATCATGAGCCTTGAACTTCTTGGAGCTCTTGATGTACTTCTCATACTTTGGGTGCTTCTCGTAGCGCTCAACAAGGACGACGACAGTGTCCTTCATCTTGGTTGAGACCACCTTACCTGTTAGTTTCTTAGCCATATTAGTTTGTTCTTGCGACTATCTTAGTCTTAACCGGAAGCTTGGTGCCCGCCTTCCTCAAGGCCTCGCGAGCCATAGGCTCTGCTATGCCGTCTACCTCAAAGAGGACTCGGCCTGAGCGAACTGGTGCTACATAGCCCTGTAGGTCGCCCTTACCCTTACCAAGCTTAACCTCAGCGGGCTTCGAAGTATAAGGCATATCAGGGAAAATGCGAATCCAGAGTCTGCCTGTCTTCCCTATCGAGCGTGAGAGGACCTTCCTCGCTGCCTCTATCTGGTTGCTCTTGATACGAGCAGGACCCAGGGCCTTAAGACCGAAGGAGCCGAAGGCTACAGTGATACCACGAGTTGCAGGACCAACCTTGAGAGGGTTCTTCCTCATTGTGTGCCACTTGCGGTATTTAACTTTCTTAGGGAAAAGCATATTAGTAAAAATTATTTCTGAGCTGCCTCCTTATCGAAGATCTCTCCTCTGTATATCCAAACCTTAACTCCGATAGCTCCGTATGGCATCACAGCCTTGGTGCAAGCGTAGTCGACATCGGCGCGGAAGGTCTGAAGTGGGATGCGTCCGAGCTTCCTGTCTTCGGTCCTCGACATAGTGGCACCACCAAGGCGCCCAGCGAGGAAGATCCTCACACCTTGTACATCGCGGTTGGCCATAACCTTCTCAAGCATGCTCTTCATAACACGGCGGAAGGGCATCCTCTTCTCAAGACCTTCGACAACCATCTCGGCTACTATAGCGGCGTTGGACTCTGGGCTCTTCACCTCCTTCACATCGAGCTTGAGCTCTACCTTAGCTGGGAGTAACTTCTTCTTCTCAAGGAGCTTCTTCACCTCAGCCAAGAGCTTCTGTGAGCCATCCCCTGCACGACCGATGATCATACCTGGGCGAGAAGTAGAGATGATAACTCTAATAGCCTTCTGGCTCCTCTCTATCTCTATGTCTGCGACGAAGTGGCCCTTGAGCTTCTTCTCTAGGAACTTCCTGACAATGACGTCAGCCTCAAGATACTCCTTAAATTTGCCCTTAGGAGAGAACCAGCGACTCTTCCAGTCTCTTAGGATGCCAAGTCTATGTGAATATGGGTGTACTGTGTGTGACATATTATTTCTTGGCCTTAACAGGCTTCTCAGCTAATACGATATTGATATGACTTGTGCGCTTCCTTAGAGGTGTGGCTTGACCACGGCTCTTTGGCAACCTTCTATACATAATGCTTCCTCCGTTTACGCTTATCTCCTTGACCATGAGGTTCTCGCTCTTGCCAGCGTTGGCAAAGGCAGAAGAGAGGAGCTTCTTAAGTGGGAGACCTGCGCGCTTAGGCACATAGGTAAGGATGTCCATAGCCTCTTCTACTGACTTACCTCTCACCAAGTCGGCCACGACGCGAACCTTCCTTGGAGACTGTCTATATGTACTTAGTGATGCGCGTGCTTCGGCCATGGTAGTTATTTCTTAGTGTCGCTAGCGCCCTTAGCAGCCTTAGCAGCTGTGATCTCGGCCTCCTTGGCCTTGGTCTCTATCTCCTTCTGCATCTTACCGCCGTGCTTGGTGAACTTACGAGTCAAGGAGAACTCACCAAGTCTGTGACCTATCATGTCCTCGGTGACGAAGACCTCAACGTGGTCACGACCATTGTGCACGCCAAAGGTAAAGCCGATCATCTCTGGAGCTATCTGGCAGGCACGAGACCAGGTCTTAATAACCCCGGTTTCGCCTGGCTTCTTGCCCTCAATCTTCTTCATCACTCGAGGGTCAACGTATGGTCCTTTCTTACTAGATCTAGTCATTTAAAACTGAATCCCGCATGCGGGACGTAGGCAAATATAGTATAGAAATGGAGCCTTATTGTCAAATTAAGGTAAGGAAAAGGCCCGGTAAGAATACCGGGCCTCTCCTCACACACTACTTGCTTGCGCTTCAGGCGGGGTTGACCACCAGGTGGCCATCCTCAACCGTTGCCAAATGCTTGGCCTTCTGGCCGGGCTGCCGGCCGACGAAGTCGACGGTGTTCACATCGGTGGGGTTCTGCCAGACGTGGCAGAACCAGACGACGTTCTCCGTGAAGGCGGTCGTGTCGACCTCGATCTCGTCGATGCCCTCCTGAGGCAAGCCCCAGACGAAGTTGACGACGTACTTGGTCGGACGACCCTTCTTGGTCTGCTCCCAGCTCTGGATGTCGAGGAGGACCATGCCCTCCCGACGAAGTGCCGAGAAGAGCATCGAAGCCGAGGTGTTCAGAGCGTTGTCGACGATCTGGACTCCCCTCGTGTCAGCGGGCGTTGCCGCCTTGATCCGCTCCATCCGTTGCTTGATGAGCTCGGACTCGGCCTTCCGTTCGATCTGCGTGATGCCCGCAGGGATGTGGTCCTTGTTGGTGAAGTAGAACTTCACCAACAGGAACTTCGTCGCCGCGAGATCGAGACCTTCGAGATTGATGTGCACAACCGCCCCCAGGCGTAAGCCTTGAAAAGAGTGTGTGAGAAGTGAAGATCAGCTTTGTAGGCTATTTGCCTATCTTAGTTAAGATTAGCACATTCCTGGTTAAATGTCAAGCACAAACGAAAAGCCCCACGATGTAGTCTGTGAGACTAATCGTGGGGCTGTGCAACGTCGGCTAGGCCGACTTCTGCTTCTGCTTGAAGCCCTTCTTGCCCCCGCCCTGCTCGCCGAAGCGGATGCGGTTCGACTTGACCACCATGTCGCGGTGGGCGATGCTCTTCTCCCGCGCCCGCTTCTTGTTCTCGCGGGAGACGGGCTTCGAGCCGATCGAGTTGCTGACGATCTCCGGCTTGCCGAAGATCTGCTTGGCGGTGTCGTGGATGGTCCGGACGGACTCACCCTCGATCTGACGCATGAAGACCTTGAAGGAGAGGAACTGGCGCCGGAGTTCGGCGATGGTCTTCTCCCTGTCTCCGCCGACGGTGACGCGCAGGACATCGTACCGAGTGATCCGGTCGCTCAACTCGTCCTTGTGACGGTCGAGTGTCTTCGGGCTGAGCCCCGTCATCCGCTTGCGCATCCTGTCGAGCACGAACTCGGAGACGAGGAACTTCCGCTCCCAGAGGATGATCTGCTGGAGAGCCACCTCCGCTCGCGCACCGACGTAGTCGGCGCGCTTGCGGTTCACTGCGGCGTTCGGGGCGCTGAGGAGGTTGACGAGCTCGACGAGCTGGTCCCTCGCGTCCTCGTAGTCGACCTTGGCGAGGATGGCGGCGAAGAGGTTCTTGACCTCGGCCACCTTCTCGTCGATCTGCTGGAGGAGCGCTGCGAAACGGTTCATCTTTGCCTCTGGCCTTGGGCCTTGGGGGTTGTGTGACAGAGCGTTACTTTTTAATACTAGCACACTTAAACCTATTTGTCAATAAGAAAATGGCAACAAAAAGAGACTCTCTGGAGCCCCTCTTTGTTCCACCCTGAGGTGGAATCTAGGTATTATCTAGCTTAATACCAAGATTAGTTGTGCTTACCACCCATGTCCCCTCGGAGTCGCTCGATAAAGCGAGCGGCTGCATCCTGACCACCAAGGCCAAAGGATAGACCGAGTGCGAGTGAGATAGCGATAACGATACCGGTGAAGAGTGTCTGGCTGAAAGCCGTTGCGATGCCGAGTTGAGAGAGCGCCACCAATATAGCGAAGACCCAAACTGCCCACTTAGACACTGCTCCAGCGAAGTGCGCTGAGCGGATCTCTGCAGTTCGTGCTGCTGTAACCACTACCCTCTCCACTACATCGCCGATAACACCTCCGACTAGAAGTATTAGAGCAGCTACGATAACACGAGGGATGTAAGCTATAACAACCTGCTGAAGGAAGAGGTTCACTTGAGTGAGGCCGAGCACATCGAAGGCTGCGACCAAGAAGACTACAATGACGAACCACTTCACGAGACCACCAATAAACGCGCCCGAGTCAAGGTCGATGCCTCCACGACGTAGGAATCCTTCGAAACCTGCGCGACGAAGCGCTTCATCTACCTTCAAAGAGCGGAACACTTGCCAAATTGCCCGGCCGAGCAATGCGCCGACAAGCCATCCTAGGATGACAATGATGAGGGCGACGACAAGGTTCGGGACGAAACCAACTATACCCATCCAGAGGTTCTGGAAGGATAGAGTGAGAACGTTTCCCCAGTTTGCTAAATACATAAATCCTTACTGTACAGTTTATCTAGTAATGCCCCTTAGGGCTTACCAATATTATACCTCGCTTTGGAGTCCGACCTTATCGACCAATTTCTTGTGTGGATAGTCTAGGATGTCGCGGACGAGCTTGTCGTATATGCCCAAGCGGTACTTGAAGTCAGGGGTCTCGAAAGCGGCATAGCGTAGCTCCTTACCGAGCTCTGCCTCAAGGGCGCTTATAGCCCTCACGAGTACCCCGCCCTTGATCTTGTCCCCCACCACGAGGAGGTCCACTCTAGCCTCTGAGTCCTGCTTGAAGACTCCAGAGGTGAGGATGAGACGCATTGTGCCCGCCTTGGAGAGCCTCCTTACAATCTCCTTCTCGCTTATGGGTGAGGCCTCGACGAGGAAGCGCTCTACCGCACGGAGGTAGTCGTACTCGCTGTTTAGTATGTAGCCACGAGCTCGCTTTTGTATAAGACCAGCCTTGATGAGTGAGGAAAGCTCCTTTCTTACTACCTTGGGGCTCACCTGTACCCTGTCAGTAATGGTCTTCGCGGTAAAGATAGCCCCCTTGTTGAAGACAAAGAGACGCATTATCTTGACCTTCGCCTCGCTACCGAATAGATGTGATATTGATCTTCCCATGTGGGCGTATTTTACTCCCCCTCGCCCCAAAGTGCTAGTACGAAAAATAGGGCTAGGCCTCTGACTCACTCGTGCAGATAATCTTGCTTCCTGAAGAGGTGGTAACCTCAGATGTTGAGACCGACTTACCAGTACTAAAGCTGACAGAGAGCTTGCCCTCGGTGCCAACTCCGTTCATAAGGTCAGTGAGGTAAGAGACGATGGTGCTTGGGTCACTTTTGCACACAGACCAAGCGTTCTTGGCTTCCTTTAAACTGTCGTTCATAAGCTTGAGCTGTGTGGTTATCTCGGCTTCAGTCACACCCTCCTTCAAGGCTTCGGCCCTGCCCTCATCAGTAAGGCTTAGTGTAGACTCCAAAGGCAGAAACTTTAGGCTACAATCGGATGGAGTGGCTCCCTTCTCAATTTGATACTCATTCTTACCAGAGCTTGCCAAGCCAACCATCAGTGGGTTCCTCTGGTTAGTGTAGGTTACGACAACACTTCCAGGACTACACTCCTTGGCTAGAGCAATCAGACAAGTGTAGTTGTCACAAACTGAAGATGTTTGAGTGGTGCTCGTAGTAGAAGCTGTTTTAGACTCCATTACCTCTTGAGATGTTTCTGTCGCAGGGGCTTCCTTAAAGAACACCACCTTAACGAAGAGTACTCCGCCTCCCAAAATAATTAGGATCAGAAGCACTGACATAATCTTCCAAATAGGACTCTCGGTGCTTTCGCTCCTAGAGGGAAGAGTCTGGATAGGAGTAACTCTAGCTTGAGGAGTCTGGGTGTAAACTGGCGGCGTACTCGGAATACTCAAACTAGCCACAGCCTCATCGATAGAACTCTCTGGCCAACCGTTAGCGAGCAAGACTGTCTTTATCTGCTCCTTACTAACCCCTGCTTGCTGTTGTTGCTTAATGAAATTAAGTAATTGTGGATCTACCATATAGATATTGTAGCAAATCAAAACTCCCCTTTCGGGGAGTTTTGTGATGAGAAACTTATTGTGAGAGATTACTTCAATGTAACCTTACCACCTGCCTCCTCAATCTTAGCCTTGAGAGCATCGGCTTCCTCCTTCTTCATACCGGCCTTAAGCATTGCTGGTGCGGCGTCAACCAAGTCCTTAGCCTCCTTGAGTCCGAGAGCCAAGACCTCCTTAACAACCTTGATAACCGCAATCTTGTTGGCACCTCCGTCGGTAAGCTCTACATCAGCTGTAGACTTAGCCTCCTCTGCAGGACCGGCTGCGGGACCAGCGGCAGCAACTGCTGTAGCTGATACACCCCACTTCTCCTCAATTGCCTTTACGAGCGCGTTGAGCTCAAGTACTGACAACTTCTCAACTGCCTCTATGATCTGTTCTTGTGTCATGTTAGTTCTTCTTCTTTGATACCTCTCCGAGAGCTATAGCGAAGCGCTGGATTGGTGAGTTAATAATGTTTACAAACTTACCTCGAAGCACGTCAATTGGTGGGATAGTAGCTATCTCCATCATCTCTGCCTTGCTCATGTACTTACCCTCGAAGACTCCACCAAGGATTTTGAGTGCCTCTGGGAACTTCTTAGCGAAAGCGTGTACACCACGAGCTGGAGCGATGAGATCCTCACTCCAAGCCATAGCGAGCTCGCCCTCAAGTTCGGGCATTGTGCCCTCGAACTTCTCAGAATCTAGTACACGCTTGGTTAGAGTCTTCTTAGACACTTGGTACTCTACTCCCTCCTTCTTCAGCTCACGCCTTAGATTGGTGGTGTCGGAGACCTTGAGTCCGTGGAAGTTCACAAAGACCAAAGACTTTGCATCCTTGATAGCCTTGCTAAGCTTCTCTACTATCTCTCCCTTCTTCTGTTTGTTAATTGCCATTTGTTTTTTGTGTTTGTCCTTAATTAGACAAATAAAATCGACCACATAAGGCCGAAGGAGTGTCTCGAGAGGGCTTATGGATGCCTCTTGTCTTTGACCTTATTACGCCCCACTTTACAGGTTTATACAAAAATTGCAAACAAAAAAGCCCCTACTTGCGAGGAGCCTCCACCGGCTTGATGATACAGAACTTCTTTCCGTGCTTCACAACAATGAAACTCTCCTTGAGCAAAGCTACACGCTGAAGGATCATGGGCAAATCCTTACGAAGCTCTGTTACGGAGATCTCCTTATGCTTCCTAGCCACAAAGCCTCCTTGGGTTCAACTTCCACTTCCGCAAGCTACCCTATCAAAAAACTCGCCCGAGAGCGAGTTTTTTGATTATTATTTCTTCCCAACCTTTCTCCTTCTGACGATATGCTTGTTGGAGTACTTCTTAGCCTTCCTCGACTTCTGACCCTTGCCTGTTGGCTTGCCGTAGATAGAGATAGCACGTCTTCGTCCTCGACCCTGCCTACCCTCTCCTCCTCCGTGTGGGTGGTCTACTGGGTTCATGGCAGTACCGCGAGTAGTTGGGCGGATACCGAGCCAGCGTGAGCGACCTGCCTTACCTAGGTTTACTAGTCTGTTCTCATCGTTTGATACCTCACCTATGGTTGCCCAGCAAGTCTCCAAGACTTTGCGAACCTCTGAAGATGGCATCTTAAGATCTACGTAGCCTGCATCCTTAGCAGATACTTCTACATAGTTACCACCTGAGCGAGCGATCTTGGCACCTCCTTGAGGCTTAAGCTCTACGTTGTATACAAAGGTACCTACTGGGATGTTCTTGAGAGGAAGTCTGTTACCAGGCGTGAGAGGTGCGGTCTCGCTAGCTACGAAGGTGTCACCAACGCGCATAGTCTTTGAGAGCAAGATGTATCTCCTCTCTCCGTCCTTGTAGGCAACAAGTCCGATGAAGCCAGAGCGGTTAGGGTCGTACTCAACAGTCTTTATGGTGAAGGGGACGTTCAACTTATCAAACTTGAAGTCCATCTCTCGGTAGCGGCGCTTGTGTCCACCTCCCTTGTGGCGAGTGGTGATGCGACCTGTGTTGTTCCTGCCGTCCCCTCTCTTGAACCCTGTAGTGAGAGCCTTAACAGGCTTGGTGGCGGTGACAAACTGACGGAAATTGATTCCGGTCATGTTCCTCCTCGACTTACTTGTTGGCTTGTAGCGCTTCATATTCGGTATTTAAATTTATGCGATGTCGATCTTATCACCCTTCTTTAGGTAGACATAGGCCTTCTTGCCACCGCTCTTCATCCCCCACTTACCACGCACGAACTTCTCCTTTGAGACCACTTGAGCGGTGTTCACTCTTATTGGAGTGACCTTGTACACAGCCTTCACAGAGCCGATGATCTGACTCTTAGTAGCATCTCTCTCCACGTTGAAGACGTAGACACCCCTCTTCTCCTGAGCGAGCACAGCCTTCTCAGTCATACGAGGCGAGATAAGTACGGAGAGTGACTTCTC
>JACCDV010094296.1_pt1 | contig 39621 bp, 50 predicted proteins | sample 7446131 | NCBI WGS metagenome assembly JACCDV01 (sample SAMN15323448, study PRJNA562643) | freshwater metagenome | isolation source: river surface water | place: USA:Blue River Watershed | collected 2017-08-17
AGATTTACCCGTGCCATTGAAGCTGGAAGCCCTTTCCTTTAAGTAAGGGGTAATTCACGATAAAGTTTATATATATTCATTTCTTTTTAAAATTAAGAGATCCACATGCTTGATTCCCTTAAAATCATCTTGGAAATCCAAGAACTCGACGTCAAAATGATTCGTTTGATCCGCTTGAAAAAACAGCGCCAAAAAGAACTTTCTCAGATCGAAAAACTTACAGCTGAACTCCGTCATCAAATGGAAGAGAAAGAGCGTGAAATTCTTCATATGACTCAAGAAATTAACCATCTTGAAGACAAAATTCAAGAGTTGAAATCAAAAGTAAAACGATTAGAAAATCAGCAATCCTCCGTCAAAAAAATGGATGAGTTCAACGCTCTAACTCAAGAGATGACTCAAGTTGCAAGAGATAAAGCAAGTGTTGAACAGACAATTTCAACCCTTGTTGACAAACGTATGCAGGAAGAGGAAGTTTTAGAAAAAATCAAACTCAGCCTTCAAACTTCGGAGTCATCAGGAGTAGATCTTCAAAATGAAATTTTAGCCAATATTGCTGAAATCAACCGTGAAGGTTCGGAACTCAAGGTTCAACGCGAAGAGCTCGCTAAAATGGCAGATAAGCACACTCTTTCAATTTATGAGAGATTGCTTAAAAACAAAAAAGATCGAGTGATTGTCCCGATTGAAAATAGAACTTGTAGCGGCTGCCATATTTCACTTACAGCTCAACATGAAAACGTTGTAAGAAAAGGTGAAAACCTCGTATTTTGCGAACATTGTTCTCGCATTCACTACTGGCAAGATTTAGAAACTATAGACGAAAGTGCAACAGCACAGCGCAGAAGACGCAGAAGAACTGCTGCACCTGCTTAGTCATTTTTTGGGGAAAACGGAGGCAATCGCTGCTGATTGATTTCAATCAGGAGAGGAAAGTCTGGACTTCAAATAAGACCTTGAAAAGCGGTACCAGTGAAAGACTGGGGGTTGAAAGACTACGGAAAGTGCAACAGAAACCATTCCTTCACGCTAAGTGATAAGGCTGAAACGGTGAGCATAATCATGCTCACATGATCTATAGTAATATAGACATTTGTAAACCCTACCAGAAGCAAGTATCTTCGCCAAAAAGCGTGCAGGTCAGCGCTAGAAGAAAAAACGCTCGAGGCAAATGGCGACATTTGCCCTAGATGAATGATTGCTCAACGACAGAATCCGGCTTAATCGTTTTCCCTTTTCTTTTTCATCAAAGGATGCGCTTTAGCGTATCCTTCTTGTTTGTATCCCTTAGAAACTTTTGTATAAATTTGAGTTGTCGCAAGCGACTCATGACCTAACAGTTCTTGAATCATTTTTAAATTCATCCCATTTTCAAGCCAATGCGTCGCGATAGAATGTCTTATTACATGTGGGGTCACCTTCGAAGACAGCCCCGATCTTTGCAAGTACTCCTGAAATAATCGGTCGATCGATCTTGTCGTCAATCTTTTACCGAACTTGTTTAAAAAAACAGCCTGATCATCCTGCTCACAATCATGAGCATCAGTTTTTAAATTTCGCTCAAAGTGATTTAAATAATTTTTTAACCAATTTACACAGTTTTCAGTCATAGGAACGATTCTCACTTTATTTCCTTTCCCTAAAACTGTAATCAATCGATTTGAAAAGTCGATATCTTTCCGGTTCAATCCCTGTAGCTCTGAAACACGAAGGCCAGAGCTGTAAAGCAACTCTAAAATTACCCGATCTCTTAAACCTAAATAGGTTTCAACATCCGGCTGAGAAAAAAAAATTTGGATTTCATCTTTACTCAATGCCTTTGGAACAGATTGCGATTGTTTCATCGGCTCTATGAGTTCCATCGGGTCATTCTCAAAGTTTTGAAATTTTACAAGATATTTAAAAAAAGATCTTAGTGTTGAAACTTTGCGCTGCAACGATTTTTTTTTTAACCCGCTCATACTTAATTCACTTACATACTCGCGAATCAATCTTCTATGCACACCTTTTAAAGAGATCTCTTTTTTCTCAAGAAATTGAATGAAATGACTTAAATCAATCCCATAATTTCTCAAAGTATGAATGGATGCATGCCTTAATGCTTTTAGATGTTTTAAAAAATCTTCTATTTCTACACTCATAATCAACCCTGACCTATGTAAGGTTCCCTCATCCACTTTTAAATATTCATTCCTTAAAAAAATTCGCTTCCTTCGATACAATTAATCTCATTTTTTTGGTATTATTGACCCTTAAACAATATTTTAGGCGTATAAAACATGATCACATTAAATAGTATTTCCAAAAAAAGAGGAAGTCGCGTTCTTTTTGACGAAGTCAGCTGCACTTTTTCCCCCAGTCATCGTTACGGCCTGACAGGACCTAACGGAGCAGGCAAGTCTACCCTATTGAAAATTATGATGGGTGTTGAAGAGGCAACAAGCGGTACAGTAACACTTCCTAAAAAAGTTGGATTTTTAAAACAAAATATCGAAGCTTATAAAAATTTCCGCCTCATTGATACTGTTATTATGGGAAATACCAAACTTTGGAAAGCTTTACAAGAAAGAGATCAACTCTACGAAGTAGAAATGACAGATGACGTCGGAATCAGACTCGGAGAGCTAGAGGAAGTCATCGCTGATGAAGATGGCTATACCGCCGAATCAGATGCAGAAATGTTACTGAACGGCATGGGGATAGAATCGAAACTCCACGAACTGAAAATGGGGAACGTCCCTCTCGATGCTCAATTTAAAGTCTTACTTTGCCAAGCCTTATTTGGGAATCCGGATGCGCTTTTGCTAGATGAGCCTACAAACCACCTGGACCTAGATTCCATCAGCTGGCTTGAAGGTTTTTTAAAAGAATTTAAAGGAACGTTGATCGTCGTATCCCATGATCGACATTTTTTAAACTCAGTTACAACAGATATTGCAGATATTGACTATGACACGATTATTGTTTATCCAGGCAATTATGATGATATGGTAGAAACCAAAAGTCAAATGAGAGAAAGAGAATTAGGGGATATCAAATCTAAAGAAAAGAAGATTGCACAGCTAAAAGAATTTGTAGCGAAATTCGGAGCTGGAACAAGAGCCTCCCAAGTTCAGTCGCGCATCAGAGAAATTAACCGTCTTCAACCACAAGATTTAAAAAAATCCAACATCTCTAGACCATACATCCGCTTCCAAGCTCCAGAAAAACAATCAGGACAAATCGTTTTCAAAATCCATGATGTCTGTAAATCTTTTGGCCCGATTCATGTGTATAAGAATTTTACGCTAGAGATCATGCGAGGTGATAAAATCGCCATCATTGGAAATAACGGAAAAGGTAAATCCACACTCTTGAAAATGTTGGCTGGGGTCTATACTCCTGATAGTGGGAAGTTAGAAATCGGTCATGGAGTAGAACTCGGTTACTTTCCTCAAGCGCATGAGGATATTATCAATAAAGGTGAAAAACTCAACGTCTTTGATTGGCTAAAAAATAAAAAACCTACCGCCTATGATCAAGATATCCGCGGTGTTCTTGGGAAATTATTATTTCCTGGCGATGATGCATTCAAACCTCTTTCTGCCCTTTCTGGAGGGGAGACTGCAAGAGCCATACTAGCTCAACTGATGCTCATCAACCAAAACACCCTCATCCTCGACGAACCAAACGGCCACTTGGATCTTGAATCTGTTTCAGCTTTAGGCTGGGCTTTGGAAGATTATAAAGGAACTGTTATTTGCGCAGCTCACGATAGAGATTTGATCTCCAGTTTTGCCAATAGAATCATCGCTTTAGAAGATGACGGCGTTCACCTTTTCCAAGGTGGGTTAGAAGAATATATGACTAATCGCCGCAAAAAATGATCTTTAATTTTTCCAAAGAAAAATTTCTTTCTCTTCCCTTGAAACGGCAGCACAAAAAAGCTGCCGAACTTTTAAAATTTGCCCTCATACAAGATCAATCTCTTCTTGAAGAGTACCAATTAGTTGCAAGCTGGATGCACTACAAGATGCCTACTCAATTAGAAGAGTTCCAAGAAGCATACTTTTTCCACATGCAAAGCGCCATGATCCCCATTCCTTCTCATATAGATCCTTTTGAAACTCAAACAATCGATCCTCTTTCAAATGAACACTACCTCCCTATCACAATTTATCTAGACAATCTTCGTTCTGCATTTAATGTAGGAAGCATCTTAAGAACGATGGAGGCTTTTAGGATTAAAAGCGCCTATTTTGCGAAAAATACCCCTTTTATCGACCATGCTAAAGTGCAAGAAACATCGATGGGCACATCTTTTTTGATTCATGCTCATCGAGATATCAATTTGATCCAAAAACCAATAATTGCTTTAGAATGCCTAAAAGAGGCTAAAAGTATTTATGATTTTGAATTTCCTAGAAGTTTTACTCTTGTATTAGGCAACGAATCTTTAGGTGTTTCCAAAGAAATTTTAGATCAAGCTCATGCAATAATAAAAATCCCTCTTAACGGCGCTAAAAATTCACTTAATGTCGCTTCAGCTTTTGCAATAGCAGCTTACGAAATCAGAAAACAAATCCATAAATGCAATCAAGGCTCATGATATTTCTTTACAAGAAATCAAATGGAAGATTAGGTTGCAAAATAATGAATTAATTTAGAGCACCTATGGATCATAAACTATCCCCTCATGCTGTTTTTCATGAAAAACTCAATCAATTATTGGAGCAAGCGCAGCGTTTAATCAACGATGCAAAAGCAAAAAAACCGTATAATGAAGGATTAGTTTGTCTTCTTTCTAATACAATCTATGAACTTGAAGATGCTTCAAATAAAGTAGTTCATCACAATCATCACGAAGAACTTGTAATCGATGCAAAACTAGTGAAAAATATTTTAGAACAGCCTGTCTACCCTAAAAACGAGCCTCATAAAAAACTGTCTCTTTTTCAAGCCGCAAAACTCCAAAAAGAAACAAAAAGCACTCAGGAAATGAAAGAGATTATTCTGGCATGTGTATTAGACCCTCAAGCCACAGAAGTAATGCTTGAGGATCTAAAAGATTTATCTAGATCAGTAGATCAAGAATTAAATAGCCCATAAGTTATAAATTTGAGCTACTATTATTCTACACTAACCATTTTAACAGCACTTGGATTAAATTCCCCATCATTATTAAATAGGGGCTGATCAGTTTGTTCGTTGAATTCAGCTATTGCATATTTCTTTGATTGACTTATCAATGTCTTATAATCTTTATGGTTAGTAGGGGTAAATTCAATTTTTCTTTCAGTTTGTAAATTATCAGGATTTGAGAAATTTACAGTATAATCCATAGTTGCTAATAAGCCTTGAGTCCCATCCGAAGGTTCGGAAACATCATCCATATGTGCTACGGCTAGAAAACTGCGATAGCATAAAAATAACTTTTTTGCTGCGCTATCAAATTTGATTTCTATATCGCTAGTTGTAGGTTGAAAGCCAGGGGCTTTTATAGCTATAATATCCTCTAATCCCAGATCTGGTTCACTAATGACATTAAAAATATTCGATCGATCTAGATTCATAGGAACTATGATATCGGCTGCAACTGTAAAATCAAAATATCTTGCGAGATCTTCAGTTAGTTGAGACTGCTTCTCGCTTGAAATATTAGTTTCTTGAATTGATTTTAAGATAAGCCCTTTGACTGCTTTTGCTGCCTCATCTAGTTTATTATCATCTTGAGCTTGAGCGCTTAAAATTCTAGGATCTGTTACTACCTTTCCATTTATTATTATTCTTATAATATCGTTATCTTCTGATTGCTTTAAACTTCTAAACAATCTTTTAAATTCGTCATCACTGTGTTCAGTCTTCATTTGATGGGGCAGCTCTTCGCCTGGCATTTGGGGGAATTCTTTTGTAAAAGAGCCCAATCTTAAACAAGAATCTATCAAAAGTTGAGTGCCCTGAGCTTTTGTGATGTATCCCTGATCAATACATGTTGTTACAAACGATATGGATTTCTTATATTCTTCAACCTGTGAATTATTTTGTCCCACTTCAGAAGACTTAGTTTCTGGTTCTGTAGCTTTGATAAGCTTGCCAAGCGATAATATAATTTCTTTATTTCCACCATGTAGTGATTTAATCAAATCAAATTTGATAGAAAGAATATCTGAATCAGCCCCGATTCTTTCAAAATGCTTAGTTATGAGCTCTATTTTTTTCTCATCCGGTATTTTAAAATCACGAAGTGCGTTGCAGCTTTCTTCAATTCCTTTCGGATGTGAACGCATAATCCTTAAGGTAAAATCGCACTCCAATTTTTCCTTAAATTTTTGATACTCTTTTTCCAATGAATACATGTAGCAAGTAGCAAATATTCCAGAAATCGCAGCAAATATTCCCACCCCAGTTAAAATTGTAACACCAGCAATCGAACCTATGCCACTTAGTGACAAGCCAATCCCTATGATAGTAAGTGCAATCATAGCTATTTTTAAAGAGGTTGAAACATACGGTTTTTGATCTTCTGGATCCTTGATATAAATGTCTCGTGAAGAGCAACTTGAAGATTCGGTTGTCAAATCAACCTGGGGTTTACCAAAAAATTCACCATATAATTGCAAATTATTATTCATAAATACCTATTAATTTTTATTTTTAATAATAACATATTTAAAATAAAAATTAATCACTTTTTGAATATAAATTTTTTTAAATCATCCGCCACTTCAACATTTTCAAAAATAGGCTTTGCTTCCGCTATAAAAGGGTCTAATTCTGTGTACCTTGCGGAAAAATGAGTCAGAATCAAGGTCCCAACTTCAGCTTCTTTGGCAATTTCAGCGGCTTGCTTTGCTGTCAAATGGAAATGCTTATACGCAAGTTCTTTATGCTCATCTAAATAAGTACTCTCACAAAGTAGTAGCTTTGCTCCTCTGGCAATTTCAACCGCCTCTTTACACTTGCGAGTGTCTATGACAACAGCAAAACTATCACCCCTTCTAACCTCGCTGACCATGTCTAAACTGATAACCTGCCCATTGATTATTAATGACTTCTTCTCCAAAAGCTCTTTCATAGCCGAGCCTTGAATGTTGAACATTTTAAGCTTTTCTTTATCAAATTTAATCGTATCTTTTTCAGTAATACGATAAGCGCAGTTTTCCACCCCATGGTCCATAAACTTCGACTCTATGACAAACTCCCCGTCATCATGCACAATTCCATTTTCGAAAATCGGATGCTCAATAATTTCTATCTGCTGATGGTTCATTGTTCCATACCTAAGACGATCAAAATAGATTTTCCCAGCAGCAGGATAATAACAATGAACAGGATGCTTTATTTTATCGAGGTTCAATCGCATCAACATCGAACCTAACCCTAAACAATGATCCCCATGAAAATGAGTGATTAAAATGCGATTGACGCACGTCGGCGATACATCCGCAAAAATAAACTGCCTTTGCGTTCCCTCACCAGGATCTATCAAAAACCCTTCACTGTTCCACCGCAATAGATAGGCTCCATGATTCCGAAGCCTTGTTGGTTGCTGCGATGAACACCCCAGGATCGTCAGGTCTCTTACTGTCATTTCTTCTTCCTGTCAAAATAGTGCAACCGTCCTAAAAATGCCCCAAAGAGTAATCCTGAAATATGTGCAGAATTAGCGATGTTAATCGGAAGGTTAATCAATTGAAAATAATTCATTAAAAAGGAAAGCAATTGTACAAAACCTACGCCAAAAATGAAAAGAAAAAGAAAGTTTAATGAACTTTTTGGAACTGGATACCCCTCCCAAGGCGCTATCTTCTGCTTCATCCAGATAAAACCAGCTAAAGCACAAACAACCCCTGAAAACCCGATAAAATTAGCTCCTGACATCAAATATTGAATCGTATTAGAAAAAACACCAGATAAAATAATTAACAGCACGTATCGAAACTGAGAAAGCCTTTCCTCAATTTGTTTTCCCAATATCCAAAACCATAACATATTAAAAAGAAGATGGATCAATCCAGCATGCAAAAGACTCGGGGTAAACAACCTCCACACTTCACCTTGCTTGATCTTTGTGAATTTCGGATTGTCTAATAATCCAACAGTGCGCGGCCACCCTTCCATAATCGAGTAATAGCCTTGCCATGAAGCTGCGTACTCTAAACTTGCAGGATCTATCGGCACGTCATAACAAAAAACTTTATCTATAGGGGTAAATAAATTAGGTGAAGACGGAGAAGAGGAAGATAGACGATAACCCACATTCATCATCAAAAAAAAGATACAAATAATTACAAAAAATCGAGTTACCTTTGTGTGAAAATGTTGATAAAGCGCTTTGGCAAGCACTCTTTTTCTCATCTCTTGCATTTGAGCCAAAAAGATCGGATCCTCTGAAATAGGACGTACTTCTTCTTCAACCACTTTAGGCATCTCTTCTTGCTTGATCTCCTCATTAAATTCAGGATGGGAAAACTTTTCAAAAAGTTGTCTCGCTTGATCTACTTGATCCTCATCATAGATCCAAACTGTATACTCTTCTTGATCATGCTCAATCAAAGAAGGACAATTTTCTTGATTCAAATAAGCTAAAAAGCGCTTCGCTTTTTCCTTGCTTTCAAATTTAGCAATTAATCGCATAATTTTCTGATCTTGTTGATAATAGCTGTTGTTGATAGAGATGGAATACGCTCAACTAGGTGCAACTTAGCACCAAGCGCTTTGACTGTCGATGCTTCAATGCAATCAGCGCCATATTCAGCACCATTTACATGAACATCTGGCTGAATCTTTTCCAAGATTCTGATTGGATCCGTTTCATCAAAATAAGTGACATAGTCAACTGCAGATATCGCCGCCATCATTTCCATACGATATTCTAAAGGGATAATCGGCCTTTGCACACTTTTGTATTTTTTAATCGAATCGTCTGTATTTAATGCTACTATTAAAATATCTCCTTGCTTTTTGGCTTCAAAAAGCATGAATAGATGACCCGCATGCATTAAATCAAACGAGCCGTTTAAGGAAACGACTCGTTTATTTTGCTGTTTTAATTCTCTTACAAGTTCAGAAATTTCATCGGGATGAATCAATTTCGATTTATACTCAATCCCCATTCTCTTCTTTATCCTTAGCTTCTATTTTACGCCTAAAAGCCAATTCAAACACTTCATCATAGTGTTCAACAAAATGCACTTTCATCCCTTTTTTTAAATAATCGGGCAACTCATCATAATCTGGTTTGTTATCTCTAGGAAATATCAGCGTATGAATATTTGATCTTCTAGCTGCTATCAATTTTTCTTTGACGCCTCCAATAGCTAAAACTTTCCCTTTTAAAGTCAACTCACCAGTCATACTTAAATTTTGCATCACCGATTTGTTTAAAAGCAATGAAAGCAAAGCTGTAACCATCGTGATTCCTGCAGATGGACCATCTTTAGGAGTCGCTCCTTCTGGTATGTGCATATGCACTTCATGCCCATCAAAAAACTTCTTTCCCTTAGCATATCTTGAAATCTGTGAATTCAAAAATGTCCAAGCTATTTGAGAAGATTCTTTCATGACATCCCCCGCTTGACCCGTTAACTTCATCACCGTCTTATCCGACTTAGTTTTTACTGCTTCGATATAAAGGGTTGCTCCACCTAAAGAGGTCCACGCCAAACCAGTGCAAACCCCAACAGGCGTTTTTTCATAATATCTATCGGTTGTAAAAACAGGTTGGCCCAAATACTTTTCCAAATTTTCTACAGTGATTACAGCTTTTGGGCGATTAGGAGATTTTGGATGCGCTTCTTCAGCCTCAACGATATCCATCGCAGCTTTTCTCAACACTTTTTTAATGCTGTTTTCCAAATTTCGCACACCCGCTTCTCGAGCATAACTATTGGCAATTTCCTTAATGGCCGAGGTGTTAAACGAAACATCAGAAGCTTTTAAACCCATAGCTTTTCGATTTTTTGGGATCAAATATCGCTTAGCGATTTCAACTTTCTCTTCCATGATATATCCCGACAATCTCAAGATATCCATTCTATCCCTCAAAGGAGCTGGAATCGTATCTAAAACGTTAGCTGTTATAATGAACAAAACTTCTGACAAATCACACCGAACATCTAGATAGTGGTCTAGAAAATCTTTGTTTTGCTCAGGATCCAAAACCTCAAGCAACGCAGAGCCAGGATCCCCTTGATAAGAAGCGCCCATCTTATCTACTTCATCCAACATAATCACAGGGTTCATCGTCTCACACGCTTTTAAAGCTTGAATCAGCTTTCCGGGCATTGCGCCCACATAGGTGCGCCTATGCCCTTTGATTTCCGCTTCATCACGCATTCCTCCCACTGAAAACCGATAAAATTTTCGATTTAAGGCTCTAGCTATACTTTTTCCAATACTAGTTTTACCGACACCAGGAGGCCCAACAAAACAGATGATACTGCCTTTAATCCCACCAGAAAGTTTCCCAACGCTAATGAATTCCAAAATTCTTTCTTTGATATCTTTAAGGCCATAGTGATCATGTTCCAATATCTTCTTGGCATTTTTTAAATTATGACTTTCTTCACTTTTTAAACCCCAAGGAACTATTGTCAACCAATCGATGTAATTTCGAACAACCCCGTATTCAGCAGATTGAACATCTAGCAAATTCAACTTCTCAAGCTCTTCTTTAATGACATTCATCACCTCTTTAGAGACGTGCAACTTGTTCAACCTCTGTTCGAATTTCTCTACGTCACATGTTTTATCATCTTTTTCTAATCCGAGTTCTTTTTTAATCGTTTTAAGTTGCTCTCGTAAAAAAAACTCTCTTTGAGTTTTTGAAATTGTAGCTTCAATTTTTTGATTAATACTACTTTGCAATTTTGAAAGATCTAATTCTTTTTTCAAAATGACAAGCGCCTTGTCGATTCTTTTTGGAATATCAAACGCAGATAACACCTCTTGTAATTCTTCCCTTGATGCCGTTGTCAAAGCACAAGCAAAATCAGCTAATTTCCCAGGCTCTGTGAAGTCGGAATGGCCTAAAAAAATTTGAAGCTCCTCTTTGAAAAGAGGGTTCAATTTCAAAAGCTCTTTGATCGTAGCAATAATGCTGATTGAATACGCCTTAACCATTTTCGACTGCTTATCGGTAGGAGGGTCTAGAAAATACTTCACTTTTACTTGTAAAGATTTCCCTCCTTTAGTTTTTGACTGAATCTTAATCCGCCGCTCCATATTTAAAACGACTTGCGCCCCGCCTTGATCTATGGGGATGATTCTTAAAACTCTAGCCGCCACGCCGACATCATAAATTTCTTGAGTAGAAATTTTATAGATATTCGCTTCTTCTTGCTTGGTTAAAAAAAGACCTAAAAGCTTATGTTTGGATTTTGCAACCTGTTTTAAAATTTCGTAATAAGGCCCCGGTTCTATGACAAGTGGAGCTGCCATGCCAGGGAAAAAAGGTCGACGTGTTAATGGTAAAACATATAGCTCACCCGGAAGTTCGCTGTTAGCCGCTAGCGGCTCTAATTTTGTAGAAAGAAGCTCTTCTTCTAAGAGGCTTTCATCCAACTCTTGATCTCTATCTGATTCGCCCAAAGGATTCCTCTTTTTTTATAAAGTTATTGATTTTACCGAAAGATCAAAATCACAAGCTAAAGTGTTTTACTCTATCAGCTAATTCTTAAATTCTCAAACCCTAAAGGTCATGCGTATTTTTAAATCCATATCTTAACTAATAATTTTAATCGATCTTTTCTCAACGAAAATGTGGGAAGATTATGAAAAAAATGGTAGTCTAATTAATCGAAAAAAAGAAAGCGATCATGTTATATTTACTTATTGACACAAGCTCATCATTAGGCGTTATTGCACTTTATGAAGATGAAACAGTTTTATCAGCTAAGACAGTTCCTTCTATGGAATTGTCTACCCGAATGATGATTTCAATCCAATCCATTTTTTCAGAACAAAAGATACAACTGCAACAACTCGATTTTCTAGCAGTCGGCATAGGTCCAGGTTCTTTTACAGGGACAAGGATCGGGGTCGTCTCAGCCAAAGCGATTGCCTATAGTTTAAATTTACCCATCGTTGAATTTTATTCATTAATCCCTTTTATCCCTTCATGCTCAAAAGAAAAATTCACTATTTTATCGGATGCAAAAACAAAACAAGTATATCAAATGCAAGGGAAGTTCATTGAAAACGGTCAAATCGAATGCGCCTATCCTACTGTTGAACCTATCGCCTCATTTGATCTAAATTTCACCTACTACACCCCTGACAATTCCTTATTGAAATCACTACCGAGCGGGGAGGTGACACATTTCAATTTTGAATTAATTGGAAAATTTGTAAGTCAAGAGTTTTCAAAAAAAAACTTAACGAATGCTGCTGATTTAAAGCCAATTTATCTCAAATCACCTTAAAATTATTAATTAACACGACATAAGAAAAAAAGTAAGATTGAAGAATATCACTTACTCTTGTAAAATCAATTTAAATTTTTGTATTATTTTTTGAAAAAAGCTAACCAATAGGAAATTAAATTCATGACATGCGTTAAAGTCCGTTCAGGAGATTCAATTGACAAAGCATTAAGAGCTTTAAAGAAGAAACTCGACAAAGAAGGGGTAATGAAAACAGCTAAAGCTCACCGTTTCTACGATAAACCATCTGTTAAAATGAGAGCTAAATCTAAAGCTGCCATGAAGTATAAACTCAAAAAATTCAGATAATCTTTTTTGCTATTCTCAATTAATCAATCGACTCACATGCAACAATTGTCTGTGAAATCAAAAAAAGGCTTATGACTGACTTTTATCAAACATTAGGCGTGACGCGCGAAGCATCTCAAGAAGAGATTAAAAAAGCTTATAGAAAGCTTGCTGTTAAATACCACCCGGATAAAAACACTGGGAATCCAGAAGCGGAGAAAAAATTTAAAGAAGTTTCTGAAGCTTACGAAGTTCTTTCTGATGAATCCAAACGTAAAATGTATGACCAATATGGAGCCGATGCTTTTAGAGCTGGTGCAGGATCATCAGGTTTTGGTGCTGGGGGCTTTTCATCGATGGATGAAGCGCTTAGAACCTTTATGGGGGCTTTTGGAGGAAGAGGTGGAGATTCCATCTTTGAAAGCTTTTTCGGCGGTGGATTTGAATCTCAAGGCAGATCAAATTACGCTCAACAAGGAGCATCGAAAAAAGTCTCTATTACCATCACTTTTGCAGAAGCTGCAAGAGGTGTTGAAAAAGAGATTATCGTTACAAATTACATGAACTGCTCAACTTGTAACGGTAAAGGTGCTGAATCAAACTCTGACATTCAAAATTGTTCCACATGCCGCGGCTCTGGACAAGTTCATCATAATCGCGGTTTTTTTAGCATGTCTTCAACATGCCCCGACTGCCATGGTGCCGGGCAAGTAATTAAAAAACCTTGTTCATCGTGCCAAGGTTCAGGGAAGACAAAAGAAAAACAGAAAGTAAAAGTGCCTATCCCAGCTGGTGTTGACAATGGAATGCGTTTAAAAATGTCTGGTTATGGCGATGCAGGTGAAAATGGAGGCCCCAACGGCGACCTCTACGTTTTCATCAACGTCAAAGAAGATGAAATTTTTATTCGTGAAGGAGATGATGTAGTCATCGAAATTCCATTAAGTTTTGCTGAAGCTGCTCTTGGATGCAAAAAAGAGATCCCAACTCCCCTTTCAGGGACCTATCGCATCGCAATTCCAGAAGGAACACAATCAGGTAAAATTTTGCGTGTTCGAGGTGAAGGGATGCCTAACGTCCATGGACAAGGCCGAGGTGATCTTCTTGTTAAAATCTCTGTCGAAACTCCGATTAATTTAACAGAAAAACAAAAACGACTTCTTGAAGAATTTTCAAAACTCGAAGAACCTAAAAATTCACCGAGGAAAAAAACATTCTTTGAAAAAATCAAAGCCTTATTCTAAGGCTTTGATTTTTTTTAATTTTAAATTACCTATCCATCATGAAAAAAATTTTCTCAATTTTTCTTAGTCTGCTCATTCAATTTATTTATGCAGGGACTAATAGCAATTTTGTTATTGTTGTCCCCTCTTTTAATAACGCCTCTTTTTATGAAAGAAATTTAGAATCTATCTTTCAACAAAGCTATCCCAACTTTAGAGTCATCTATATCGATGATGCATCTACCGATGGAACATGTGAACTTGTAAAAAATTGGATCGAAAAACATGGGCACCAAGAAAAAGTAACTTTGATTTGTAATGATGAAAATAAAGGGGGATTAGCTAACATTTTTCTAGCTTGTCATAGTTGCAAAGCTAATGAAATTGTGTGTCTTGTCGATGGAGACGATTTTTTAGCGCACAAGGAGGTTTTAAAAACTCTTTCAAGTTATTACGCTAATAAAGATGTTTGGATGACTTATGGTCAATTTGAACATTTCCCTAGCGGGAAATTGGGACTATGCGCTCCTTTCGAACCATCAGAGCTTAGAGAACAGCTCACCCGTGAATTACCTTGGAGATCATCCCATTTGAAAACTTTTTATGCTGGCCTATTTCACCTTATCAAAGAAGAAGACCTAAAATTTGCTGGTTCATTTTTCTCATCAGCTACAGATTTGGCAATCATGTACCCAATGCTAGATATGGCAACAAATCACGCGGTCTTCATCCCCGAAATATTGTATTGCTATAACAACCAAAACCCCATTTCACATCATCGAATTAGACATGTAAAACAACGATTTTTTAAAGAAGTCATTAAAGCAAAACAAAAATATCCCGCTCTTATACATCTACCACTTGGTCAAATTTAGGCTTTTTGCATTTTGGACATCCATCATCTTCATGAGCTGATAAAGTCATCATAAATGAGGCAAATAAAAAAGTTAAAAGTGCTTTTTTCATATATTGCTCCTTAATTAAGCTCCAATATTTTACAAAATATAAAGGATTTAAATCCATTTTTTCCTAACTATTCCCTTTTAACATCATTTGATCTAATTTAAAAAGTGTAAAAAAGGTTTTAATTATGACAAGTCCCCTTAAGCTCACACTTCAATTTTTAGAACCTTTGACTATCGATCAAAAAATTTTTTTAATCGATATCTTAAAAACTTTGAAAGGGCAAGGCTCTTTTTGTTTGTTTATCCTTCTGACCATTCCTTTTTGCACTCCTATCCAAATCCCTGGGGTTTCAACACCTTTCGGATTTATTATGGCTTTTTTAGCTTTAAGAAAGCTCCTTGGCCATAAAATTTTACTACCAAAATTCTTCCAAAACCATTCCATTAAAGGTCCCCACTTAAAAAAAATTATTCAAGCAGGCTACAAGTTAGAAAAGGTGATTTCAAAAATTTCTAAACAACGAGCTCTTTTCTTTTGTCAGAATTATTTTTTTAAAATTTTGCAACTCATCGTAATTTTAATCAGTGCCTTGATCCTTGGGCTCCCCTTACCAATCCCTCTGACAAATATCGCCTTCGCATGGATTATTCTCCTCATCAGCTTAGGTCATCTCATGAATGATGGCCTTTTTATCTTAGCAGGTTACATCCTGTTCCTATCGATTGCTTTCTTTTTAATTGCGATTATTTTTTAAGATAAAAAAACCGAAAATTTTAGAAAGATCTGAAATTAAAAAAATAGAAAGCGTCGACCCAACCGCAACCAACCATTCTTTCAAACTTAAAGAAGTTGTCCCAAGTAAAAATCTCAAAACTGGCACCTCAACGGCTAATACTTGCAAAACACTTGCAACCACCATCAACACCAACAGCATTTTATTTGATAAAATAGACAATCTTTTTAACCCAAACCTTTTTAAATCAAAAATTACTGTATGACTTACCGATCGACAACATTGAACATTCCATATTTGGAAAAAAGCAAGAGTTGTAAATGCAAATGTTTGCGCCTTCGCAAGAGAATCTTTGAAGATGAAATAATCGATCCCAAATATCAATACAGTAGCAAAACTCATGTAAAGCCCTATCATCATCATCTTAAAAATCATTTTTCCTGAAATAAACGGTTTCGACTTAGCGTATGGAGGCCTTTTTAAAACATCTTCATCCCCTTTCTCTAAAGCCAATGGAATTGTTGAACTGCCATCAGTAACTAAATTAATCCACAATAACTGTATTGGCAAAAGTGGAATCGGAAACCCTAAAAAAGTCGTTGTCATCAAAACACCCACACCGCTTATTGCAGTTGTAATTAAGTATAAAATCATTTTTTGTAGGTTATCAAATATGATTCTACCTTGCTTAATCGCTTCTACAATCGTAGAAAAATTATCATCTAAAATTACTAGGCTTGCAGCTTCTTTAGACACATCAGATCCAGAGCCCATAGCAACGCCCATGTCAGCTTTTTTCAGTGACGCAGCATCATTTACCCCGTCTCCAGTCATCGCTACGACATCCCCTTCTGCTTGTAATCCAGCGACAATCATCACCTTATGCTTGGGCAAGACTCTTGCAAATATATGTGCTTCTTGAATTATCTTTTCCCTGCACTCAGCACTTAGTTTTTCAAGTTCTTCTCCAGTTACAACTTTTATCGGCTCGTCCGTAATCTTAATTTTTTCACCGATACTTTTAGCCGTCAGCTGAAAATCTCCAGTGATCATTTTTACTTTAATATGTGCATCTTTACATTTCCGTATGGCTTGATACACCTCTTCCCTTGGAGGATCTTGAATAGCAGCTAATCCAACGAAAATAAAATCTTTAGCAGCATCTATTTCCCTTGCATGCATCGGAACTGAAATATCCATATACCCTAATGCGATGATCCGACACCCTTTTTGAGCAATTTCATCTTCAAAATGACAAATGCGATTTTTATCTAAGTCAACTACTTGACCTTTTTCGTTCAGCATCGCTCGACATTTTTTTAAAATTTCACTTAAAGCTCCTTTGATATAGACAGAATGCTCATTTTCTTTTTTAACTGTTACAGCCATCCACCTTCGCTCAGATTCAAACGGAATATCGAAAGTGATTGCATCAATCGATCCATGCCCTCCAATTTTTTTTGCTAACGTTACAAGAGCCCCTTCAGTTGGATCTCCTACGCAAATAAATTTTTGATCTTTCTCAATAATTTCACATTCATGTGTGAATGCACAAATCGAAGCAAATTTCGCTAAATTAACATTCCCTAATACCTTCCCTTTAGGATCATACCCACTCCCTGTCACTTCAAACTTCGAATTCCCGACATAGATCTCCGTTACAGTCATCTGCTGAGAAGTAATCGTCCCGGTTTTATCGGAACATATTACATTGCAAGAACCCAATGTTTCGACGGCAGCAAGCCTTCTGACGATCGCTTTTCTCTTAGCCATGTGATGAATCCCTGTACTTAAACACAAAGTAACTGCCAAGGGAAGTCCTTCAGGAATAGCTGTTACAATTAAACTAACGGCCATCAAAAATAATGAAAATGGATCAAATCCTCGGATGAGTCCAACACCACAAATGACGACAATCAAAAGTAGAATTAACAATGTTAAATACTTGCTAAAATGTTTCAACCTCACCTGTAAAGGGGAAGGAGTTTCATCGATTTCCTCGATAGAGCGGCTCATCTCACCTAATTCTGTTTGATGACCGATCGCTGTAACTACAGCTAATGCTCTACCAGTAGAAATCGATGTCCCGGAGAAGACCATATTATTTTGGTGATTAGGCAAACAGTCATTAGGATAAATTTCAACTGCCTCTTTTTCAACAGGCAAAGATTCCCCTGATAATATCGATTGATCAACTGTTAGATTCGTTGTTTCGACCAACCGCGCATCAGCTGGAACTTTTTGACCAGATTCTAAATAAATTAAATCACCAAGTGTCAACTCTTTTGCCAGTATCGTCTGCTTAATACCATCCCTGATTACAGTTGCCTGATGCGCAAGATACGACGACAATGCTTCTATAGATTTTGATGCTTTCCACTGTTGATAAAATCCTAAAGAAGTATTCAAAAATACCACAAGGAGTATAGCTAGAGCATTCTTATAATTTTGAAGGAGAAGTGTAACGGTAAATGCCCCTATCAAAACAACGATGATAGGATCTTTAAATTGCTCTAGCAGTTGAAGAAAAAGTAAGTTTTTCTTTTCTTTGATCAGTGAATTGAAACCATTTTCATGGCATCTTTTTTTCGCTTCAATCGAATTTAACCCTAATTTTAGGTCTGTCTTAAATTTATCACTAATTTCAGAAATTGGCAGAGCATGCGCCTTCTTAAAATGATCCATATCTAATCCTTTTTTTTAAGAACTAGAACATGACAAAAGAAAAGTCAAGAAGAGAAGAAGAAAATTAAGAATACATAAAAGATGCTCGGAGCGAGAGTCGAACTCGCACGGGATTTCTCCCAAGGGATTTTAAGTCCCTAGTGTCTACCATTCCACCATCCAAGCGACGTGATTTATGCAAAGAATTTAACTGATTTCAGTAAATAGTTGCAAGAAAAAAGGTAGTGTTTTTTTACACTACCTTCAAAAGACTATTCGATAAATTTATCGATATCGAGTTCTGAATTTTTTTCCTCTTCAGATTGAGCTGTTTCTAAAACAACTGTCTCTTGCGATGGCTCTTCATCTTTAGAAAAAGATTCAGACCCAATAAATGTCTCTTCAGATTGAGTGTGGGACCAAATTTGATCGAGCTCTTCATTATCACCTTGAACATAAGCTTCTACCTGAGCTTGCACATCAGATTCCGACTCTTTTGGAGCAGCTTTCGGCATCATGAAATTCTCTGATGATTCCATCGCCTTATAACGCCCTAAAGTTTCCGAAATTAAAGTTGTTGGAGGTGGCAACAAAGTAGAAAAAACTGGGGGTACTATAGATTGCTCATCACCATTATCCATCTTTTTCGCTGAAGATGTTTCAATTGGGATTTTCTCTTCATGAGGTTTGTTCTCCCCTTCAGATTTCTCCTGCTGACGTAACTCTAAAGCCTTTTTTCTACGATTTTTTTTCTTATCCTTGCGCTTTTCGAAGTGAGCTTCTTTTTCTTCATCGCCAGAATCTACCTGAGGTTCGACTGACTCGGAATGATTAGCTTCTTTGAGTTGCTGCTTTGGATGATGCTCTTTTCCTCCCGCTATTTTAATCGTTTTATCAATAGCAGGGTTTTTGATCACAATTTTCGCTTCTCTTGTTTCAACTACTTCATAGTCAGAAATTGGCAAAAGAAAACATTTTGGTTTTTCTAATGATCTAAAAAATTGGGTATTCCCAAAAGAAACAACTTCAAGAGCTTCAACTGAATATTCCTCTTGTGTTGTTCCTTTACTACTCCTAACAATAAGACGAAATCCATCTTTAGGAGTAATGATCGTTTCAATAATTGGTTCTCGAGTGAAATTCACTTTTATTTATCCGTTGTTGTACGTTTTTCATTGCCTGGAAGCCATGTAGGTCAATAAATCTAATATACGATGCGTATATCCAATTTCATTATCATACCATGCAATTAACTTGAAAAACCGGTCGTTTAACCCTATTCCAGCATAGCGATCAAATATCGCAGAATAAGTTGTGCCTATAAAATCAGAGGAAACGACGGGGTCTTCAGTATACCCAACGATTCCTTTCATAGAACCGTTAGACTCTTCTTTAATGACTTCACAGATTTTATCATAACTTGTTGATTTAGTCAGCTTAACAGTCAAATCCACAACAGAAACATCTGCAACTGGAACTCTTAAAGCCATACCAGTGAGCTTCCCTTCAACTTCAGGCAAACATAAAGCCACTGCTTTGGCGGCTCCAGTGGATGCAGGTATGATGTTCAACATCGCAGATCTGCCCCCCCTTAAATCCTTTTTAGAAGGGCCATCGACTGTAGGCTGAGTTGCTGTCGTAGCATGCACAGTTGTCATAAGCCCTTCTTCTATCCCAAAATGTCTTAAAAGAATTTTAGTGATCGGAGCAAGACAATTAGTGGTGCATGACGCATTAGATACAACATCATGGTGGAGAGGATCATATTTTTCATGATTAACACCCATCACAAATGTTGGAACGTTTCCATGAGCTGGCGCAGAAATCACAACTTTTTTAGCGCCTGCTAAAAGATGTTTTTTGGCGTCTTCCTCATGAGTGAACAAACCAGTAGATTCCACAACAAAGTCTACCCCTAAATCTTTCCAAGGTAATTTTGTTGGATCTCTTTCAGCTAAAAATTTGACTTCATGCCCATCGACACTGATGGTACTCCCATTTATAGATATCGAACGGTCAAATTTACCATGAACAGAGTCGTATCGAAGTAAATAAACAAGACACTCAAATGGGGCTAAATCATTTACAGCTACAATTTCGAGCTCTTTAGAGTCGAGCAGCATTTTAAATAAAGAACGACCTATACGGCCAAAACCATTGATAGCGACTTTTACTTTCATCGATGAGCCTTTGATTTGTAATGCGTTAAGCAAATTAACGATAACTGATATCTCGGATCATATCGGATAAATAAGGAGTTGTAAAGAGAAGAAAGGAAGATCCTCTACCGCATGAGTAAAGGATCTCAAAAGAATAATAAACTTTAAGCCGGTAAATATTGGATGACACAACGCTCAGCTGCATCCCCAACACGATTATCCGTACGGACAATCCTAGTATACCCACCATTACGATTGACAAAACGCTTTCCAAGTTCATTGAAAAGTACATTAATCACTTTTCTATCTGTATTATATGCAGATAGATCTCCAGCTTTAGCAGCTCTAGCTTCTTTAGCTGTTAGAGGATTAAAACGAATCATCATCGCAGCTATAGCCTTACGACGGCTATGTAATGAATCCTCTTTTGCAAGAGTAATCATTTTATCAGCATGTCTTCTCAACTCTTTTGCTTTGACAATTGTTGTCTCAATTTGCCCATGCTCAATCAACGATTTAAGCATGTTAGCCATCATACAACGTCTATGAGCTGTTGTACGACCGATTTTAAATGTTTTCTTTGCATGTCTCATGCTTCTTTACCTGTTTTTTGGGCAATATAATCGTGGATCGCATCTTTTACATTCTCAGTTGTTAATCCATATCTAGATAGATCCATACCTAAATGTAAGCCCATTTCTTCGAGCTTAGCTTTGATCTCATTTAACGATTTTTTACCGAAGTTTCTAAACTTGAGCATGTCCGATTCCGGCATGATTACAAGTTCTGCAATTGTGTCAATATTAGCTTGTGATAAACAATTTGTAGAGCGAACTGAAAGCTCAATTTCATTGATCCTTAAAGCAAGCTTATTCATCATCGTATCACGATCTGATGTCATATCTGATTCATCAGCATCAAATGATATAGTTTGAAATTTCAACTCATCGAAAACATTAAAGTGCAAAACTCCAATCTGAGTTGAAAAAGTTAAAGCCTCTTGAGGTGAAACCCTGCCGTCTGTATAAACATCTAAAATTAAACGATCGAAATCTGTATCACGCCCAACTCTAGTATTCTCGACAAAATAATTTACTAATCTAACGGGTGAATAACACGCATCGATGATAATTTCATCTGGTGTTTTTTCGATGAGATGTTGCCTTTCAGATGCGACATACCCTCTTCCGATAGCTACTTTAAATTCAACTTTTCTAATAAATGGTCTTGTTACAGCAAATACTCTCATCTCAGGATTTACGATCTCAAACTCTGGAGATTCAATCAAATCTTTTAATGTGACTATATATTGCCCACCAGCATCTTCTAACATCTGCGGTGTAATTTCAACAAACTTAGAAAGTATTTTCACTCTTCTTGAATCACCTTCGGAGTCAGATGGCATCTTTCTTAAAAGAGAATTTTTCAAATTGAGAATGATATGCGTCATATCCTCAATCACCCCTTCAACTGCCATATACTCGTGAGGAACACCTTCAATCTTAACTGAAATAATTGCTGGTGCTTCTAACGCAGTCAACATAATTCTTCTGAGCGAATTGCCTAAAGTGTGTCCAAACCCTCTTTCTAGAGGCTCAGCCACAAAACGCGCACAATGAGGCCCACGTCCTAAATCTTCTACTCTGATTTTTGTCGGCAATTCAAACTTGCCATACTTAATTCCCATATCTATCTCCTAAACTATTCAAGGAACAAAGAGATTAAACTCTTCTTCTCTTTCTTGGTCTGCAACCATTGTGAGGGATTGGGGTCTTGTCTCTAATAATAGTCACAACAAGACCTGAGCTCTGGATCCCACGTACCGCCGATTCTCTACCCGTTCCTGGACCTTTTAGATTGACTTCAACTTCTTTCATCCCCTGCGCTACAGCGACTTTTGCAGCATCTTGAGCCGCGACTGTTGCAGCAAAAGCTGATGACTTTCTGGAACCAGAAAAGTTAGCTTTACCTGCAGAAGCCCAAGAAATTAAATTTCCTGATAAATCTGTGATAGACACGATTGTATTGTTAAAAGTAGCTTTAACATGCGCAATTCCTACTGGAACTGAACGATTGTTTTTTTTCTTGACTTTCACTGAACCTTTTTTATCAGGAACAGCTTTTTTTGCTTCTTGCTTAGCCAAATTTAAACTCCACTAATTCAAATTACTTTTTCTTGTTAGCAACTGTTTTTTTCTTTCCTTTTCTTGTCCTTGCATTACTGCGCGTACGCTGACCGCGAACAGGAAGTGAGGAACGATGACGAGAACCGCGATAGCAATTGATGCTAACAAGGCGCTTAATGTCGTTTTGCACTTTACGTCTAAGATCACCTTCAACAAGATAATCATTTTGTAATAAAGCGTTGATCTTGGAGATCTCTTCTTCAGTTAGCTTATTCGCTCTCTTATCCCCATCAAGACCAAGCTTTTCAATGATATCGAGTGACAGCTTTCTACCGATTCCATAAATATATGTTAAGCTAATGAAAAGCTTCTTATTCTCTGGAATATCGATGCCTATAACACGTGGCATATTAGTTTATCCTTTCTATTCAAAGTTCAAATATCATACTTTATTCGCGCAATGATTGCAATGAAGAGTCAGCACAACTCTATCAAATACGCGCTCTCACTTTTTTACGACTCATGAACCCATCATATCGTTTCATAAGTAAGTGAGAATCAATCTGTTTAATTGTATCGAGTACAACGCCAACTAAAATTAAGAGAGAAGTTCCCCCGAAAAAGTAAGTGATCGTTGAATCGACATGTAAAAATTTTCCTACTAACGTAGGGAGTATAGCTAAAGTAGCTAAAAAAACGGCCCCGACGAAAGTGATTTTATTCATTGTAGCTTGTAAGTAATCCTGTGTCGGCTTCCCTTGTCGTATTCCTGGAATAAAAGCCCCGTTTCTTTTCAAATCAGAGGCGATCTGATCTGGCCTGAACTGTGTAGCTGTCCAGAAAAAGGTAAAAAAACCGATTAAGGACACGTAAAGTAAAATATATATTGCATTCCCAGGCGACAACAGCTTCGCAACAGATGAGATGAATTTCGCATCTGGAAAAAACTGACCGATCGTAGCAGGAAACATTAACACTGTACTTGCAAAAAATCACAGGCAAAACACCAGCATAATTAATTTTCAAAGGAATATAAGCTGCTTGATTTGCACCTGCATCTCCTCGATCTAAACCTCTTCTAGCGTATTGTAAATGAATCTTTCTTTGCCCTTGAATGACATATAAAGTACCCATGACGATCAAAATAAATAACACAGCTAATACAAAAACCGACGTCATAGATAGCTGTCCAGCCTCTTGCGAGTCAAGGTTGAGCTGAGTATAAATCGATTTAAGAGTCCTAGGTAATGAAGAAACAATTCCCAACGTAATAATTAGGCTCGTCCCGTTGCCGATTCCTTTTTCTGAAATTCTATCACCTATCCACATCAATAACATCGTGCCTGCTGTCATCGTCACCATGAAAATAGTGAAAAAAAGAACAGGGACACCAAATAATTGTACGGCAGCTAACTCAGGAACTATAATTCCAGGGTTAGAGCTGTTTAAGTGGACTACATACTTTGCGTAAACAGAAGATTGGAATAAGGCTAAAAGTACTGTTAACACTCTTGACCATTTCCCAATTTTTCTTTTTCCTAGCTCAGGGTTTTCTTTTACTTCCCTTTGCAATGAAGGAATCATCACCATCAAAACTTGCATCACTATCGATGCTGTGATATTAGGCATTACTCCTAAAGCGACTATCGTCATCTGGGAAAAAGCTCCACCAGAAAAAATATCCACCATTTGGAATAAATTCTGACTGCCACCTACAACAGAGCGAAAAAGCCTCACAGCCTCTTCAGTATTGATGCCTGGAACTGATATGTATGCAGCAACACGGCATACAACCAATAAAAGAAGGGTAAAAAAGATTTTACTTTTGAGCTCTGGAAGTCCGAAAATGGTTTTGATTTTTTCAAACATATATAAACTTTACTTTTATTCGTTGCATGCTGCGTTTGTGATTATTCGATGCCTAAATTTTGCTTAACTGAGTTCGACATAAATTTGACATCAAACTTGATGGATTTAGTCAATTTTCCGCCAGCTAAAATTTTAATTTCTGACTTTGACGTTAAAGGTAAAATACCTTTTTGAATCAAAGACTCTCGACTGACAGTCTCACCATCATCGAAAATATCGTTAAGTCGACCTAAATTAATGGCATAAACGTCCATTTCAAACCGTGCATTGGAAAAACCTCTGCAAGGGATCTTTCTATAAAGAGGTAATTGTCCCCCTTCATTTCCAAGTCGTCTTTTATAACCAGACCTAGACTTAGCACCTTTATGACCGCGGCAAGAAGTTTTTCCTCTTTTAGAACCTACTCCTCTACCTACCCTTTGTACATTTTTTCTTTCACAGTGCGTGTTTTTCAAATTAGATAATAACGTCATACTGAAACTCCTCTTTGAGCAAGAACTTCTTTACGACTTCTAAGTTGCATTAACCCGGAAATTGTCGCTCTAACCAAGTTGATAGGATTGCTCGAACCCATGCTTTTTGCAACGACGTCTTTTACACCGCCAAGCTCAAGAACAGCTCGAACTTTTGATCCAGCAATAACACCTGTTCCAGGTTGCGCCGGCTTTAAAAATACTTTAGAACCGTCCCAAGTGGACATAATCTCGTGAGGGATTGTCGTACCCTCTAACACAAAAGACATCATATTCTTTCTAGCAGATTCACTTGCTTTTTTTATTGCATCTGAAACTTCATTTGCTTTTGCGAAGCCGATCCCAATTTTTCCTTGTCCGTCTCCGACCAAAATCAAAGCAGAAAAACTAAACTTTTTTCCACCTTTAACAGTTTTGGAGCAACGATTGATATGAAGTACTTTTTCGTCTAAATCAGATTTTCCTTCTTCAACACGATGCTTTGTTTTATCAGCAGCCATTGATTAAACCTTTCTTAAAATTGTAAACCAGCTTGTCTTGCTGCATCAGCAAGAACTGCAATAATACCATGATATTTAAAACGACCTCGGTCAAACACGACTTTTTCCACGTTTTTTCCTTTAGCCATTTGTGCGATCTTCTCACCGAGAATTTGCGCTGATTTTTTTGATTTTTTTGCGTATTCAGTGCCTTTAAAATCTTTTGACATTGTGCCTAAACTAGCTAGTGTTTCTCCAGTTTCGTCATTGATCACTTGCACAAAAAGATGCAGGTTAGATTTGAATACAGATAGTCTTGGCCTTTCAGTAGTCCCTTTAAGTTTTTTTCTAACTCTAAAGACTCGTCTTTTGCGGACTATTCTCATTTTCATATTAGTATTTAACATCGAACTTTCCCAATTTTTTATTACTTAGGATTTAAACCTTATTTAGCTTTTGCAGTTTTTCCTGCTTTCTTACGTACGACTTCGTTTTCATAACGAACACCTTTTCCTTTATAAGGCTCCGGTGGTCGAATCGAACGAACGTTCGCTGCAAATTGTCCTACAAGCTGCGTATCACAACCCTCAACAAGTATTGCAACGTTTTTATCGACTGTAACTTTGATTCCAGATGGAATCTTTACAAGTGATGGATGCGAGAAACCAAGAGATAATTCTAAAGTATCCCCTTTTAAGTTCGCTCTGTAACCAACACCAACTAAAGAAAGCTTCTTTTGGAAACCTTGCGTTACACCCTTGATCATATTCATTACGATCGCATGGTGCAATCCCCACATTGCGTAGTCTAATTGGCTCTCGTCGATTGTTACTGACAATTCATTTCCACTGATAGCAATAGAAATGCCTTTCGGCATTTCTTTTGTTAAAGTACCTTTGGCACCTTTGACAGTGACAACTTGGTTTTGGAATTTGCATTCTACCCCTGAAGGGATCATAATTGGCTTTTTCGCTAAACGTGACATTATTTCCCCCTATTACCAAATCGTACAAATCAATTCGCCGCCAACTTTAGCTTTTTTCGCTTCTAATCCGCTGAGAACACCCTTTGGAGTAGAAACTATTGATAAGCCAAGGCCGAGCATAATGTTTGGAATTTCATCGCATCCAACATATTTGCGAATGCCAGGTTTAGACTCTCTTTTTAAATCATGAATCACGCTTTCTCTTTTCTTATTATAACGTAAGAAAACGCGCATTTTTCTCTGTTCTTCGTTAACTAGAAAACTTTCAACAAAGCCCGCTTCTTTCATGATTTCTACGATAGAGCGTTTCATTTTGCTGAGATTAACATCCACATAACGATGTTTCGCTTGAGCAGCGTTGCGGATTCTTGTTAATAAATCAGCGATTGGATCACTAAGTGACATTTATATTCCTCTTTGTTGAAATCTAACTAACGTGTAAAAGGTAGACCCAAAAGAGAAAGAAGCTCCAAGCAACCTTCATCTGTTTGAGCACTCGTTACAAATGTGATGTTCATTCCTTGAGCTCTCTTAACTTCGTCAAGATTGATCTCAGGAAAAATTTGTTGGTCGTTGATCCCTAAAGAATAAGAACCACGTCCGTCGGCTTTCTTTTTAAAACCTCTAAAGTCTCTAATACGAGGACTTACAATATTACAAAAGCGATCAAAAAAATCATACATTCTTTTTCCGCGTAACGTAACTTTTACACCGATCGGTTGATCTTCTCGAAGTTTAAAGTTAGAAATCGCTTTTTTTGCTCTCGTAACAATAGGTTTTTGTCCTGAAAGTGCTGTCATCTCTTTGACGCAATCTTGCATGACGTTTTTATCTTTGGTCGCTTCCGCAACACCCATGCTTATGACAATTTTCTTAAGCTCTGGGATTAAGTGGGGATTTTCGTAACCGAACTTTTCTTGGAGCCCGGCACGAACCACTTCTGCGTATTTATGTTGCAATCTAGTTTTTGCCATACTCTTAATCTGCTTTTTTAATGATTCTGATTAGTTTGTTTTGGCCATTGCTAACAGCATACAAAGACTTCTGGCCGCTTTCTTCAACTACTAATTTGACTTTTAATGCTTTTCCATCTTCGTCACATAGGCAAACATTAGAAATGTGAATAGGTTTTTCCATTTCTAAGATTTGAGAAGGCTTACCTTGTTCGCGAGATTTTAAATGTTTTTTTCTAACATTTACACCCTTAACAACGACTTTCTCTCCTCTTCTTGCTAGTACAACACCAGTTGTTCCTTTAGCATTACCTGCAATAACTAGGACTTTATCATCTTTTTTTATCCACTTACTCATAAATTCTCCTTAAATGACCTCAGGGGCAAGTGAACAAATTTTTACAAACCCAGCGTTTCTCACTTCTCTTGCCACTGGCCCGAAAATGCGCGTCCCTTTAGGATTGTTTTTTTCATCGATAATCACGCAGCTATTGTCATGAAAACAGATATAACTGCCGTCATTTCTTTTGATCTTTCTCTTTGTTCTTACGATGACCGCCTTAACGACTTGTCCTTGTTTTACAGCACCATTTGGATCTGCTTCTTTTACTGCTACAACTATTACGTCGCCAACTTTAGCATAACGTGCATTCCCTTTCAAAACTTGAAAGCAACGCACCATTCTAGCGCCTGTGTTGTCAGCAACTTTTAAATTACTTTCTTTTAAAATCATGGTTATTCTCTAAATTAAATTTTTCCTTATCTATTCATTAAACAGCTTGGATAACTCTCCAGCGCTTAAGTTTAGATAATGGACGTGTTTCCATAATCTTAACTGTTTGGCCGACTTCTAATTGCATGTCTGTATGAGCGTAATATTTTTTCGCTTGTGTAACAGTTTTTCTAAAAACTGGATGGCTAAAAGTTCTTTCTACTCTAACAGTGACAGTTTTTTGCATTTTATTGGAAACAACTTGACCCACTTTTACTTTACGTTTTGAATCGTTACTCATGAATTATCCCCTTGCTTCCAATTTTTTTTCGTGAACCACAAGCATGACTCTTGCTCTGTCTTTTTTCTTGGAACGGAGCAAGTGTGGCTTGTCTAATTTTTTGTTGAGTCTCAGTTCATTCTCAAGATTATAAATTTCTTTAGAAATCTCTTTGACCTGCGCTTTTAAAGCTTCAACGCTTTGTGAGCGAATTTCTTTTAAATCTAACATATTTTTTATACCTTATACTTGCTCTACTCGTTCTACGAATCGAGTTTTGATTCCAAGTTTAGCTGCTGCTCTAACAAGTGCATTTTGTGCGTCTTCTTTAGAAACGTTTGCAACTTCAAACAAGATTCTTCCTGGTTTGATAGGAGCTACCCAGTGATCTACTGCGCCCTTACCTTTACCCATTCTTGTTTCAGCCGGTTTTTTTGTAATCGGTTTGTCCGGAAAAACACGAATCCAAACTTTCCCTTTACGGCTAAAGTAGCGGCTAATCGCTACACGGCACGCTTCGATCTGACGATTCGTAATTTTTCCTCTTTCTAAAGCTTGCATGCCGAATTCACCGAACTCGATAAATTGTCCACCTTTTGTAAGGCCTGCAAGACTTCCTTTTTGCTGCTTCCTGTGCTTTGTGCGAACGGGAATTAAAACCATAGATCCTCTACTCCTTACGCTTGTGTGGGTTCTTCGCCTTTATTGATCCAAACTTTGACACCGATTGAACCATAAGTGGTTTCTGCACGTCCTTGCGCATAATCGATGTCTGCCCTAAGTGTATGAAGAGGGATTCTACCTTCTTTATACCACTCCGTTCGAGCGATCTCTGCTCCTCCGATACGACCTGATAGAGAAACTTTTATCCCCGCAGCGCCCGCATCCATTGAACTTTGAATCGCTTTTTTCATCGCTCTACGGAAAGCTACCCTTCTTTCAAGCTGTTTTGCAATTCCATCAGCAACTAGCTTTGCATCTAAGTCAGGACGTTTAATTTCGTCTACTTCAACCCAAACTTCTTTGCCTGTAAATTCTTTTAATTCATTTTTTAATACGTCTATTTCTGAACCTTTCTTACCGATAACAAGTCCAGGTCTTGCCGTATGAATCGTGACTTCAATTTTGTCACTCATTCTCTTAACTGTAATATCAGAAGCTCCAACACAGCAGGGTTTTGCCATTAGGAATTTTCTGATTTCAAGATCCTGCTTCAAAAAATCGCCAAAATCTTTATTTTTAGCGAACCAAACTGATTTCCAGTTTTTTCTGATAATTAGTCTGAAGCCTGTAGGTGATGTTTTTTGACCCATTGATATTCCTTCCTGCTATTTCGCTTCAACAACAACTGTAAAATGGCTAGTTCTCTTCATAACCGGAACTCTTCCACCTCTAGCTTTTGATTTAGAACGTTTCATGACCGGGCCCGCGTCAACCCTTACTTCAGATACAACTAAATCACGCTTTTGCACGCTGAAAAGATTTTCTGCGTTTGCAATTGCACTATTTAGAGTTTTAGTAAGGAGTTCGCCTCCTCTAAGCTTTGAAAACATTAATTGTGTTAATGCTTCTTCTACAGCTTTGCCTCGGATCAAACCAGCAGCAAGTCTGGCTTTTCGTGGGCTAATTCTTACAAATTTCGTAATTGCTTTTGCCTGTTGCATATTAACCCGCCTTCTTTGTTCCACCATGGCCTTTGAAGACTCGAGTAGGTGAAAATTCCCCTAATCTATGCCCGACCATGTTTTCAGATACGAAAACGGAAATGAACTTCTTGCCATTATGCACTTCAAAAGTGTGGCCAATCATAGAAGGAAGAATCATCGATCTTCTTGACCAAGTCTTGATCACTTCTTTTTTCCGCTCTTGATTTAATTTTTCTACCTTAGTGAAAAGGTGATGATCCACAAAAGGACCTTTTTTTAATGATCTACCCATAACAAACTCTATTTCCTACGATCTTTTACAATCCATTTGGTTGTTTTATTTTTAGAACGTGTTTTCTTACCTTTTGTTTGTAATGCCCATGGAGTTTGTGGGATATAACCATTATGACGCCCTTCTCCACCACCGTGCGGGTGATCAACCGGGTTCATCGCAGTACCACGAACTGTAGGACGAACGCCCATCCAGCGTACTCTTCCCGCTTTACCTTCAACACGAAGATTCCACTCAGGATTAGAAACAGTACCAAATGTTGCTTTACAATTTTCATTAATGAGCCGCATCTCACCCGATGGCATTTTCAATGTCGCATACCCTTCGCTTCTAGCGGCAAGCTGCGCATTAAGGCCAGCAGAACGAACTAATTTCGCTCCCTTACCAGGTGAAATTTCAATGTTATGAATCTCAGATCCAATCGGCATGTCTTTTAATTGCATACTACATCCAGCTTTGAATGGAGCATTTTTCCCAGACATCACCTTGTCGCCAGCTTTCATTCCAACAGGGGCGATAATATAACGCTTTTCCCCATCTGTATAGGCTAGCAATGCGATAAAAGCACTTCTATTTGGATCATATTCAACCGAATGAACAGTTGCTTGAATTCCATCTTTGTCTCTTAAAAAGTCTACAACACGATAATGGCGTTTAACACCCCCACCTTTATGTCTACAAGTGATGTGTCCATGGTGGTTTCGGCCGTTTGTTCTTCTTTTAGAAACTACTAATTTTTTTTCCGGATTTACTGTAGCTCTCTTACCTTCTTGACGCGTCAATTGATCGTTGCTAGGCAACACAAGTTGACGGAGGCTAGGAGTAAGCGGTCTAAATTTCTTAACCATTATTTCCCTCTAATCTTAAACTTGGTCATCAATGACGTTGCCTTTTCTCAAGGTAACGATTGCTTTTTTAAATCCACCTCTAAACCCTTCGTGACCTCTCACTCGTCTTGCTTTAGGCTTGACGTTGATTGTATTTACAGCAGTCACTTTTACGTTTTTTGCTGCATAAATTGTCTCAATGGCTTTAGCGATTTGAATCTTATTTGCCTTTTTATCAACTAAAAAAACATACTTCGGCTCTTCACAACGCGCTAAGCTTTTATTGCTATTAGACTGATGCAAATTTTGCAATACGCTTGCTTTTTCTGTGATGTATCTTGATTTAATCACTGAATACGGATTTTGCGATGACATAGATTACGCTCCAAGGATAACAGTTAATGATTGTAACGCTTCTTCCATAATCACAATTTCATGATTCACAGCCACATCATATCCGCTGACGTTAGGAGCTAACATGAATTTAGTTAACGGAATGTTGCGCATGCTTTTGATGAAGACATCATAACTTTCCATCTGAGAAAACATTTTCTCGAAATCTTCGATGTGCTCGTATGGCTCACCTAAGAAGAGAACCCTTTTCTCATTTAAACCAATTGTATCCATGAAATTGGAAACAACTTTAGTTTTAGGAGCTTCAAGACCAGTGTTCTTGAGCACGTGAAGTTTTCCTTCCCTGATTTTCTCAGCGAATAAAAACTTAATCGCAAGTCTTCTTTCTTTTTTATTAATGCGAATGTGTTGATCAAATTTTGGCTTCGGTCCAAATACTCGCCCTCCCCCCTTATACTGAGGAGCTGCAAGCGTACCTTGTCTAGCACGACCTGTACCTTTTTGAGGATGCGGTTTTTTAGTAGAATGATTGACTTCTGATCTACCTTTAGTATTGGCCGACCATTGTCTTTTGTTTGCTCTTAATGCGACGATATAGTCTTTGATCATTTGCGAGTTAGCAGGCACATCGAGAAGCTCTTCTGCAATAGAAACGTCACCTAAGACTTTACCGCTAAGATCATATTTTTTAATTGTTGCCATGGGTTACTCCTTGCTCAAGCTTTCTTTTTAGAATGCGTTTTTTTAATCGCACTTTTTACTGTGACAAGAGAGCCTCTTGCTCCGGGGATAGAACCCTTGACTAAGATCACTTGCTTTTCCATATCGATCTTAACTACTTTGAGATTTTGAACTGTCACCGTCTCATCACCCATATGGCCAGGCATTTTCATCCCAGGAAAGGTTCTTCCTGGAGTAGTTCTCATACCAGTAGATCCGCCATGTCTGTGGAATCCAGAACCGTGAGCTGCTGGTCCTCCAGCGTGTCCATGACGTTTGATAGTCCCTTGATACCCTTTTCCCTTTGAAACTGCTGTTACATCAACAAAGTCGCCCTGAGCGAAAATGTCTACAGCAAGCTCTTGACCCACTGTGTATTGAGTAGAATCAGCAACTCTAGCTTCAGAAAGATGTTTTTTAGGTTCGATAGACTTTTTGGAGAAATGATTGGTTAGAGGCTTGCTTAAGTTTCTCTTCTTAGAGGCAGAAAGTGTTCCGAATCCGAGCTGGATTGCATTGTACCCATCTGTTTCAACACTTTTTACCTGAGAGACAACGTTGGGCTCGGCATGGATCACCGTGCAAACGACTAATTCACCTTTGTCGTCAAATACACGTGTCATTCCAACCTTTTTGCCCATCAACTTAAGAGGCATAAACGCTGCTTGTGACATAATTTAATTCCTTTAGATATTTCATTGTCTTTTTACGAACTCGCCCGCACGCACTTTTAAAAGCTATTCATGGGAGATTCGCAAAGTTATGCGAAAAGGATAGCTGACATGGTGATTTCACTCAAATAAAATGATGATGACAGTGTAAAGAATGCAATTTTTATTGCTTGATTTTTTGACCTTGCTCGATTATCGCACTTTCTAAAAGAGCTTTTTCGATCTTCTTCCGATTAACTAAAGAAACAAGGCTGACACTGAGCATGATCAATCCAATCAATACTATTATCAACCATTCGCTAAAACGCAGAGTTTTCACTCTTAAACCGCACTTTATGCATAAACTTGGAGCAAAGTTTATCTGATTCACCCTTATTACGCAATATTGACTTAAAAAATCATCGTAATTTTCGATTAAAAAATTTTTTATATTTAAGACAAAAAAAAGGAGGCTTTTGAAGCCTCCTTTTTATCCTGACTTTTTAGCTGTAAACTATTCTAATTTACTTTTTTTCAATTGAGAATCATAGAAAGCTGATCCATAAGAAGAAGCTGTCACAACCGTAGAGGCAGCTAAGATGATATATTTAGCGCCAGACACTTCTGCGTAAATCTTAGCTGTAAGCTCTAAAGCACACATCGATAAAATTGCAATATTGCGAGCTAAAGCTGCAAGCTCTTTATTTTTTTCATTCTCATTTAAACTACCACTTAACTTTACGATATTACGGCTGATTGAGATTGAAGTATCCAAAATGTCGCAGTTAATTTGAATAATTTGGGCAAAAGGAGAGACTGCATAGAATGCAAATGCGAAATGTTTTTTTGCAAAGACTGCGACTTTTATCGCATTTGAAGCCAAAGCGGCTACTGCTTGAGTTAATTCTTCAATGTTAATCGTGGAAGCTTGAAAATCCCTAACCGCAGAAAATGCTTTAACAGCTTTAGCTCTTAACATAGTTACTTGGCACATTCCAACAGATGCCGAAAGCGTAGTTTTAAATAATTGGGTTAAGTCATTTTCCCCAAAAATAAGTTCACCCCAAGCGTTATAGCACTGTAACTCCTTAAGGGATCCATAAACGTTGTCAAAGTGTGATGTAAAAGCTGTCATAATTAATTCCTCATTTTTATTTATTTTATCGTTCTTTAATTGCAAATAAAGCTACTTTACTGAGCGCTTTCACAGTACTTAGACTCAATCCTATATATTCGCTTACTACTAAATCAAAAGTCACTTCAGCTGCTTTACATGATAGATTGAGAGCGTCTGACAACGCTTTAGCCATTTCAAGCTCTGCTTTTAGATGTTCGCTTTCTTTACTCGTATCACATAAGGTTTTAGCACTTTCAATAATCGTCTTAATGTCGTAGACAAGGACCATCAATAGACAGGTTGCTTCACACAACTTAGCAGTCTTTCTTCGAAGCCCTAAAATTTTCTCACCGAAAATTGAAATCACAAATAATAGCTGACCAAGCGCTAAGATCAGCTGCTCTCTAGCTTTCGAATCTTCTCCAGTTAATATTTTTTTCCAATCGTCGATATTTATAAGATTTAATTTGGCAACTGCTAATCGGAAATCATCAAAAGCGATGATAAGATCTTTTATTTCACCAACATCTTCAATGATTTGAAAAGCGTGGCCTGCCTCTTTTACTTGATCAGAAAGTAGATTGAAATGCTTCATCCAATCAAATCCAGTTACACGAACAAGCTTAATCGCTTCAAACGGATCTTTTCTTAAATAATTGATAACTTGCCCAGCTGTTTGTGAGGCTAACGGAAGAATTTTCGTCATGGAATATATACCCTCTTTTAAGCCTTAAAGTATACCAAAACAGGATTTAATCTTCGATAGAAAATTAAGAATATGTAAAAAAATAGTTAAGAAATGCCAATTTAAAATTTTAATTGGATCGGGAAAAATGAAGTGTGGCCATTGAGAAAATCTCTTGAAGAAACTATAGACTTCCCCTCAAGTTGCAACTTGTTTACTTTCAACGCACCATTAGAACACCCTAAAAAAATATTTTGATTTTGAGCTACTAATTTTCCAAACTCAACATCCTGATCAGATAGTTCAGCCTCTAAAATCTTAATGCGCCTTTCCTGATAAGCGATTAAAACTATACAATAAGCTGCAGGCTTTGGACTTAAAGCCATCACTTTTCTTTGAATTAAAAAAATAGATTGACTTGGGTCGATCAACAGATCTTCAGGACCAATTTTCGGTGCGTGTGAAACTAAACTCAAATCTTGCAACTGAGCCTTAAAAACCCATTTTTGATAATTTCTTAAAACTTCAATAATCGCCTGCTTCGCTAATTCAATTAAAACAAGCTCTACTTCAAGAAATGTTTTATTAAAATCAACATGAGTTGCCTTTTGAATCAAAATTTCACCAGCATCCATTTTTGCATTCATTTTCATTACTGTAATTCCCATTTCTTTTTCACCAGCCATCATCGCGCGTTGAATGGGGGCAGCTCCCCTATAGGCCGGAAGTAATGAAGTATGAATGTTGATTGGGGCTATTTTAGGAACATTTAAAAGCTCCTGCTTCAAAATTTCTCCGTAACCAACCACCACAAAAAAATCAGGAGCCATCTCATTTAAAAGTTGGATAAAAGTTGATTCTGAAGCCTTTAGAGGCTCATACACCGGAATATCGATATTCATTTCAGAAACGAACTGTTTGACAGGGGACGGCTTTAATTTTAACGCTCTCCCTTGAGGTTGCTCCGGCTTTGTCACTATTGCAATCACATCAATTTGTTGTGATAATAGCTCTTTCAAAACTTCAACTGCAAAAAATGGCGTTCCAAAAAAAACGATTTTCATGAATGGTGAATCTCAGCTGCCAGCTCTGGATCTTGCGCTTCCTCTTGAAACTTTTGCGTTACCCCTTCTAGTCCTATCAAGCCCCGCTTTGTATTGGCACAAAAGTCGATCCATCTCACAACATCAGAACTTTGATCAATGTTATTTTCTTCTTTTAACCGAGCGATTGCTTCAGATAAATGCAACCCACTACGATATGTTGTTTTAAAAGCTTTTGTAAGAAATTTTCTTTGATCGTAGCTAAAACCGTGCCGTTTTAATCCGACTAAATTTAAGCCTCCTATTTCATAGGGAGTCCCAGCTCCAATAGTATATGGCGGGATATCGTGTGTTACGCGACTAAAACCGCCCACCATGCTGTAATCACCAATCCTCACGAATTGATGCACGGGCGTCATCCCCCCAATAACAACATAATCTCCAACAGTGACATGCCCTGCGAGCATTGCATTATTTGCCATAATCACCCCTTTGCCAAGAGTGCAGTTATGCGCCACATGGCAATAAGCCATAATGAGGCAATCATCACCAACAGAGACAACCGAATTTTCCTGACAAGAGGAATTAATCGTAACAAATTCTCGAATATGACAATTTTTTCCGATTTTTACGTAGGTTGTTTCACCATAAAATTTTTTATCTTGCGTTCTTGTGCCAATACTTGCACTTGGCCAAATAGTCGTACCTTGTCCGATCGTTGTATTGCCGTCAATATAAGCGTGTGACTTAATCACAACATCATCTTCTAAAACCACAGTGCTCTTTATAATCGCATAAGGTTCAATTACGACGTTTTTGCCAATTTTTGCACCTGGTTCTATTATTGCTGTAGGGTGTATGTTAGACATGCGAATCCAACTTTTAAATGTTTAATTTGTTTATCTTATTTTTATCTCATCGAACGAATTTTTTCACTGTTTCAATTCTGCAATTGGATTTTATCCATCATCCCAAAACCGATTTCTGCTTCTACAGCAAGTTGTCCATTTACTTTAGCTTGCGCCTTAATTTTTCCTCCGCGCGCCCCAAAATGCACACCCTCAACATGAAGCATTAAAACATCACCAGGGAGCACAGGCTTCCTAAATTTGACATTATTAACACTCATCAAAAGAGCAATTTTTTGTTCATATCCCTTTTTATGGATCAAGATTCCTCCTGTTTGAGCGAGAGCTTCGATAATCAAAACCCCAGGCATTAGAGGTGCAAATGGAAAATGTCCCTTAAAAAACTCTTCATTCAAGGAGACGTTTTTTTGACCGACAATCACATTTTTTTCGAGATCTAAATGCACTACTCTATCTACTAGTAAAAATGGATAGCGGTGAGGGAGAATACTCATGATGGCTTTATGGTCTAAGACTGTCGTCAAGTTAGGAAACTCATGCATCATATCTACTCCAGTTCGATAAGTTTTTTAGCTTTTTTGCAAATTCTATATTTGCTTGATGACCTGAGCGCAAAGCGATATTGTGCATGGAAATGTCTAAATCTGCCAAGGCAAAATCACCAAGAAAGTCTAAAATCTTATGTCTGGCCATTTCGTTATCAAAACGCAGCCCGTCAGGATTTAAAATTTTATCCTCATCCACAACGATCCCGCAATCTAATGTACTACTTTTTAAAAGTCCTGATTTTATCAAATAGTCTACTTCCGCCTTCATGGCAAATGTACGGCAAGGGGCGATCTCTTTTATAAAATGTTGTAATGAAAATTCAAAGGTGAAAGTCTGTGCAGCTAAAATTTTTTGGTTAGGATAGTTTAACACATAGGTAATTTTAAAATTTTCTGACGGAATCGCTGTAATCACTTGGGGACCCGACTCTAAAAACTCTGGCTGAGGAAGTTTTAAAAAGGGCCTATCCTCTATTAGTACATATGAAGCATTTTCAATAGCTTCAACAATATGCAAAGCACTTCCATCTCCAATAGGAATTTCATCTCCATCTACTTCTACTAACGCGTTTTTAATTCCATAGGCATATAACGTTGCCATCAAATGCTCCACTAAAGTGATTTGAATCTCTTGCGTCCCTAAAATCGTAGTTCTTGGCGTTTTGAATACTGAGTCTAATGAAGCTGGAATAAGCGGGTGGGTTGAACCTTTTCTTCTGAAATAAATACCCTTAAGATTTTTTGGAGTTGAAATCTTAACAGAAGAAAACCCCCCTCCAAACAATGTAGGCCCTGAAAATGCCACATCATTTTTCAAATAAGTTGATTTATACTGCTCTTTTAACAAAAACACCTCAATTTGATGAGTTGAATTCGCTTGAATTTAACCAAGGTTTTGTTTTTGAGCAAGATGAAAACGGGTCCTTTTCAAGGATCTCACAAGTTCATAAAAAATGATAAAAACTAACGAAAAATACAACCAGCTTTCCCTGAGCTTTGGATATAGGGTATTTATCTTTGTCATAGGGATTGCGTATTCAAGTTTATTGTTATCATGATCCTCTGAAAAATGGGAAAATCCATTTTTCAAAACATATCCGCTCATGTAGTTTTCACATGATCGGATTAATGGGATTCCCAATTCGATCGCTCGTATTTTAGATAACTTTGCATGTGATTGAGGGAGTGTAGATGGCAAAAACCATCCATCATTTGTGATATTGATCATAAAATCTGGAACTAATCGAATCGAGTCCCATTTAAAAAGAGGAAAGCAATCTTCGTAGCAAATCGACGGAAACACATCATAACATCCAATTTTAATAAAATGACAATCGCCAGAATAAAAAAAACCGGTTAATCCATAGCGCGCAGCTACTTGTTTTAATCCTTCAAAAGGCAAACTTTCTCCAAGGGGTACCAACACCCTTTTATCATACATCGAAACCTTTTTATCTTTTGAAATGGCAAATAATCCATTATAGCATCTCCCTTTTTCATCGATCCTGTTTGCCCCAAAAACAACAGTGCTTCTTTTCTTCTGTGCTAGAATTAAAAATATATCGAGTTGGTTGAGGTATTCTTTACTGATGGTCAAATCGCTTTCGCTATTGAAATACCTGGAATAAATTTTTTCAAATTGACAAGACTCAATGATATCATCATCGACAAACCCTGGCAAAACTCCTTCTGGGAGTAGAATCAAATCCAAATCTGTGTCGAATAAATAAATCTGCTTAATAATAGCTTCAATTTGGTTTTCTACGCTGACAAACGTATTAAAAAATTGGGGATGCCAGGTTTTCTCTTCTATATTGAATCTAGGTTGAATAATCCCTACTTTTAAATCAGGCTTGATTTCTTCTTCTTGTAAAAAATAAAAGCAACACGGAATAGAAATTGCTACAATCGATAAAATAATGGCGATAAGATCGCTTTTCTTTCGAGATAGGAAAAATTTATATATAAATAAATTGCCCAAGATAATGAAAAATGAACACCCATATATTCCAATAAAACTCAATAATGACCAAAAAAATGGGACAGAAGAAAAAGCTACCCCAAAAGCAGAAAAAGGAAACCCGGAAAAAAAGTAAAGCCTGAGGTGCTCCAAAATGGCAAAACCTATTGCAAATTTAAAAATCTGATAACAATCAAGATTTGATTTGACAAGTCGTTTAAAATAAAAATAAAAAGGGGCAGAAAACGATAAAAGCAGAGCACAACCCGTCCAAACAATATAAGAACCGTGATAGGTCGTTGTAGGAAACCATCGATTATCCAAAGCTAAATAGATCAAGTAGCTTAATGTCAAAAGCCATGTGCGATACTGGGCGCAAATCTTCCTAGTTAATAGTAAAAGAACAAAAACACCAAAAAGCTTAAAACCCGAAAGCAGAAGATCTAACATGAATGAATGAACTTACAATCCTTTCTTAAATGGATGATTTAATTTATCTTCACCGAAATCTGAAGAATCTTTATCGTCACGCCCTGATCCAAACGCAATCAGCGTTAAAAGCGCACCGATCAAAGCTAAATTTTTTAAAAGATCACTCACTTGTAAGTTAGCATCTGCAGGATCAATGATCCAAAATTGATAATTTAATAAAGTGA
>JACCDV010440507.1_pt1 | contig 39603 bp, 36 predicted proteins | sample 7446131 | NCBI WGS metagenome assembly JACCDV01 (sample SAMN15323448, study PRJNA562643) | freshwater metagenome | isolation source: river surface water | place: USA:Blue River Watershed | collected 2017-08-17
GCCTCAAGGACGATGTGCGCGAAGTCAAGGAAGGCTTCGAGTGCGGTATCAAGCTCAAGAACTACAACGACATCAAAGAGGGCGACCAGCTCGAATTCTTTGAGATCAAGGAAATCGCGAGAACGCTGTAATGCCACGCAAGGCTTCTTCCGTCCCCAACCGCGGCTACCGCGTTGCCGACCAGATCCAGCGCGATCTGTCGGAGCTGATCGCGCGCGAGCTCAAGGACCCGCGGGTGGGCATGGTCACGATCAACACCGTCGAGGTGACGCCGGACTATGCCCATGCCAAGGTGTTTTTCAGCTTGCTCACAGGTAATCCGGAAGAGGCCACGCAAGGCCTGAATGCAGCGGCAGGTTTTCTGCGCAATGGCTTGTTCAAACGCCTGCACATCCACACCGTGCCGACCTTGCACTTCGTGTTTGACCGCACCACCGAACGTGCTTCGGACATGAACGCCCTGATCGCCAAGGCCGTGGCCTCTCGCAGCAAGGGCAGCGACTGACATGACAGCTGCTCCTCGTGCACGGGTGCAGCGGCGCCCTGTGCATGGGGTGATGCTGCTCGACAAACCCCTCGGTCTTTCAAGCAACCAGGCCTTGCAAAAGGTCAAGTGGTTGCTGCGCGCCGAAAAGGCGGGCCACACCGGCACCCTGGACCCCTTGGCTACGGGTGTGCTGCCGCTGTGTTTTGGCGCCGCCACCAAGTTCAGCCAGCAACACCTCGATGCCGACAAGGTCTATGAGACCACGGTGCGCCTGGGTCGCAAGACCAGCACCGCCGACGCAGAAGGCGACGTGATCGAAGAGCGCCCCGTCACCTGCTCGGTTGGCCAGGTGGTTGAGGTGCTCGACCGCTTCATGGGCCCGATCCGTCAGGTGCCGCCCATGCACAGCGCCCTGAAAAAAGACGGCAAGGCCCTCTACGAATATGCGCGTGAGGGTGAAACCGTGGAACGCGAAGCCCGTGATGTGGTGATCCACGATCTGGAATTACTGGACATGCAGCTGCAGGGCGATGAACCCCATCTGCGTCTGCGCGTGGCCTGCAGCAAAGGCACCTACATCCGCACGCTGGGCGAAGACATTGGCGAGGCCCTGGGCTGCGGCGGACACCTCACGGCCTTGCGCCGTGTTCAGACGGGTCCGTTCGTTCAGGACCAGTGCCTCACCCTTGAACAGCTCGAAGCGATGGAGGAGGGCGAGCGTCTGGTCGCCCTGCAGCCCATCGACCGCCTGCTGCAGGGCCACACGAGCGTCACACTTGATGCCGAAAATGCCGGCAGGTTCCTGTCGGGCATGCGCCGCCGTGGCCCCTGGCCCGACATGGCGCAGGTGCGTGTCTACGGTGAAGAACCTCAAGCCCTGCTGGGCACGGCCCACACCCAGGGGGGAGAGCTGATCCCGACGCGGCTGCTCAGCCCCCTCGAAATTCAACAAGTTCTGGAAAGTTCGCCAGCCCCTGCGCTGGCCTGATATTGGAAGCAACCATGAGCAAGCAAATACGCAACATCGCCATCATCGCCCACGTTGACCACGGCAAAACCACCATGGTGGACCAGCTGCTGCGCCAGTCGGGCACTTTTGCCGACCACGAAAAAGTCGTGGACACCGTGATGGACAACAACGCCATCGAACGCGAGCGTGGCATCACCATCCTGGCCAAGAACTGCGCCGTGTCCTGGCAAGGCACCCACATCAACATCGTGGACACCCCCGGCCACGCGGACTTCGGAGGTGAAGTTGAACGCGCCCTGTCCATGGTGGACGGCGTGGTGCTGCTGATCGACGCCCAGGAAGGCCCGATGCCTCAGACCCGCTTCGTGACCAAGAAAGCCCTGGCTTTGGGCCTCAAGCCCATCGTGGTGGTCAACAAGGTGGACAAGCCCGGCGCCAACTGCGACAAGGTGGTCAATGCCGCTTTTGACCTGTTTGACAAACTGGGCGCCACCGACGAGCAGCTGGACTTCCCGGTGGTGTACGCCTCCGGCATCAACGGCTGGACGTCTCTGGAAGAAGGCGCCCCTGGCGAACAGTGGGGCCCCGACATGTCGGCCCTGTTCAACACCGTGCTCAAGCACGTGCCCCCGAACCAGGGCAACCCCGACGCCCCCCTGCAACTGCAGATCTCCGCACTGGACTTCTCCACTTTCGTGGGTCGCATTGGCGTGGGCCGTGTGAGCCAGGGCAAGGTCAAGCCTGGCATGGATGTGCTGGTGATGGAAGGCCCGGACGGCAACAGCATCAAGGGCCGTGTCAACCAGGTCCTGACCTTCCAGGGCCTGGACCGTGTGCAGGTCACCGAAGCAGGCCCCGGCGACATCGTGCTGATCAACGGCATTGCCGAGATCGGCATTGGCGTGACGGTGACCGATCCGGCCAATCCCGCACCGCTGCCCATGCTCAAGGTGGACGAGCCCACGCTGACCATGAACTTCTGCGTGAACACCTCGCCCCTGGCTGGCCGTGAAGGCAAGTACGTCACCAGCCGCCAGATCTGGGACCGCCTGCAAAAGGAACTGCAGCACAACGTGGCCCTGCGCGTGAAGGAAACCGACGAAGACGGCATCTTTGAAGTGGCTGGCCGTGGCGAATTGCACCTGACCATCCTGCTGGAGAACATGCGCCGCGAAGGCTATGAGCTGGCGGTGTCCAAGCCGCGCGTGCTGTTCCGCGACGTCAACGGTGTCAAGCACGAGCCGATCGAGCTGGTGACGGCCGACATCGAAGAAGGCCACCAGGGTGGCGTGATGCAGGCCCTGGGCGAGCGCAAGGGCGAACTGGTCAACATGGAACCGGACGGCCGTGGCCGCGTGCGCCTCGAATACCGCATCCCGGCCCGCGGCCTGATCGGTTTCTCCAACGAATTCCTGAACCTGACCCGTGGTTCCGGCCTGATCTCCAACATCTTCGACAGCTACGAGCCACACAAGGGCGACATTGGTGGCCGCAAGAACGGTGTGCTGATCTCCATGGACGACGGTGAAATCTTCACCTACGCCCTGGGCAAGCTCGATGACCGTGGCCGCATGTTCGTCAAGCCCAACGACCCTGTGTACGAAGGCATGATCGTGGGCATCCACAGCCGCGACAACGATCTGGTGGTGAATGCCACCCGCACCAAGCAGCTGACCAACTTCCGCGTGTCCGGCAAGGAAGACGCGATCAAGATCACGCCCCCGATCGAACTCACACTCGAATACGGTGTGGAATTCATCGAAGACGACGAGCTGGTCGAAATCACGCCCAAGAGCGTGCGTCTGCGCAAGCGCCACCTCAAAGAGCACGACCGCAAGCGTGCTTCGCGCGAAGGCGCATGACCCTTTCGGATTGACGCCGCTTGAAACTGCGTCACGGCCAGGCCGTTGCCCTCATGGTGCTCGTCACCGCGATGTGGTCCATCGCGGGCGTGGTCACCCGCCACCTCGAAGCTGCTCGCAGCTTTGAGGTGACCTTCTGGCGCAGTTTCTTCACCCTCATTTCACTCCTGGTGCTGCTGCCGCTTTGGCAGGGCAGGGGTGTCTTTGCGCGCATGCCCTGGCGCAGCCGCTATTTCTGGCTGTCGGGCGTGTGCTGGAGCGTGATGTTCACCGCCTTCATGGTGGCGCTCACCCTGACGGCCGTGGCCAATGTGCTGATCACCATGGCGCTGGGACCGCTGATCACGGCGCTGTTCACGCGCCTCGTGCTGAGACATCCTTTGCCCTGGCGCACCTGGGGTGCGATTGTGGTGGCGGGGGCTGGTATTGCCTGGATGTACGGCAGCCAGCTCAGCCTGGGTGCGCCCAATTTCTTGCTCGGTTCACTGGTGGCCTTGTGCGTGCCGCTGGCGGCGGCTGTGCAATGGACGCTTGTGCAAAAAAGCCATGCCGAAGGGCTGGATCTGGACCTGGTGCCTTCGGTGATGGTTGGCGCGGCCATTTCTACCCTGGTGACCTTGCCACTGGCCCTGCCGTTACAGGCTTCCCTGCATGACACCGCCTTGCTGGCAGGGCTGGGCCTGTTCCAACTGGCCATTCCCTGCGCGCTGTCGGTGGTCTGTGCGCGGGTGCTCAAGGCGCCCGAGGTCTCGCTGCTGGCCTTGCTCGAAATCGTCTTTGGCATCCTGCTGGCCTGGCTGGGTGCTGGTGAGGCCCCGCAGGCCAGTGTGCTGCTCGGCGGTGTGCTGGTGCTCGGGGCCTTGGTCCTCAATGAATGGTTGGGCTGGAGAAACAAACATGTCTGAAGTCATCGCAGAAATCCATGGCCACATCGGCTGCATCACGCTGAACCGGCCCAAGGCGCTCAACGCCTTGTCCTTGCCCATGATCCGTGAGCTCTCGGCCGCCTTGCTGCGCTGGCAGGATGACCCGCAGGTACTTGCCGTAGCGGTGCGCGGCACCGGCAAGGAAGGGCCGTTTGGCGCCTTCTGTGCGGGGGGTGACATTCGCTTCTTCCACCATGCTGCGCATGCGGGTGACACGGCATTGGGTGATTTCTTCACCGAGGAATACGCGCTCAACCACCTGATCCACACCTACAAAAAACCCTACATCGCCTTCATGGACGGCATCGTCATGGGTGGTGGCATGGGCATCAGCCAGGGCGCGAGCCTGCGCGTGGTGACCGAGCGCACCAAGATGGCCATGCCCGAAACCAATATTGGCCTCTTCCCCGATGTGGGCGGGGGTTACTTCCTGAGCCGCTGCCCCGGCAAGCTGGGCGAATACCTGGGCCTGACCGGCCTGATGCTCAATGGCGTGCAGGCGGTGGCCGCCAGATTGGCCGACATCGCCTTGCCATCTTCCATGCTGGAGGCGATCTGGAGCAAGCTGATCAGCAGCCCGTTCGAGAACAGCGAAGCGGTGGAGCGCTGGGTCTTGGCACAGCCAGGCAGCATGGCACCGGAAAAGCTGGCGCCTCAGCCCCAGATCGACAGCGTTTTCGGCTTGCCCACAGTGCAGGCCATGGTTGACGCGCTCGAAGCCGCCAGCGATGAGTGGAGCCAGAAAACCGCCCAGACCCTGCGTGCCCGTTCGCCGCTGATGCTTCATGTGGTGCTGGAGCAGATCCGCAGAGCCCGAGGCATGGGCCTGGCCGATGAGCTGCGCATGGAGCGCGACATGGTGCACCATTGCTTTCACCTGCGCCCGGTGCAGGACAGTGAAACGGTGGAGGGCATCCGCGCCCTGGCGGTGGACAAGGACCACTCGCCCAAGTGGAAACCCGCCCGAGTGGAATCAGTGGATGCGGGTGAAGTCGCACGCTTTTTCGTGAGTCCCTGGCCTGCGGACCATCACCCTCTGCGTCACTTGGCCTGACGGAGACAGAGGTGGGTGGCCACCCCTGTGGCCGAATGTAGTCGCGCGCAGGGGCGCGCTCCCACAGGTTTCAAGCTCAGCGGTGGCGCGATTTCATCGCACGCTCCACTTCGCGCTTGCCTTCGCGGTCCTTGATGGTGTCGCGCTTGTCGTGCTCGGCCTTGCCCTTGGCCAGGGCAATTTCGCATTTGACCCGGCCGTTCTTCCAATGCAGGTTGATCGGCACCAGGGTGTAGCCCTTTTGTTCAACCTTGCCGATCAGGCGCTTGATTTCATCCTTGTGCAGCAGCAGCTTGCGGATGCGGGCAGATTCGGGGTTGACGTGGGTGGAGGCGGTTTTGAGCGCGTGGATCAAGAGGCCAATGATGAACATCTCGCCGTTCTTGATGATCACGTAACCATCGGTCAGCTGCACCTTGCCATCGCGCACGGCCTTGACTTCCCAGCCTTCCAGCACCATGCCCGCCTCGTGGCGTTCCTCGAAGAAATAGTTGAACGCCGCCTTCTTGTTTTCGGCGATCACGGGGGACTTGTTGGCGGGGGAGGGCTTTTTGCTGGCCATGGGCTGTAAATGGAGACGGCCGGCAAATTTACAATCGCAGGCAAATGCTTCGATTGTATGAAGAATATCCACAAGTCCGTCCTGATCTGGTACAGCCCCGAAGAGATGTTCAGGCTGGTCACCGATGTGGCCCGTTACCCCGAGTTCCTGCCCTGGTGCGACCACGCGAGTGTGAAGGAGGTCACCGCCGACGGCATGGTGGCCGAAATCGGCATCGGCATGGCGGGGATCAAGCAGGCCTTCACCACACACAACACCCACATCGAGGGCCGCTCGGTTCAGATGCAACTGGTCAATGGCCCGTTTTCCAATCTGAGCGGTGGCTGGACCTTCAGCCCGGTGGGCGACGGCAGCCAGCGCGCCTGCAAGGTGGAACTGAACCTGCAGTACGGCTTTTCAAGCGGCACCTTGTCGGCCATCGTGGGGCCGGTGTTTGACAAGATCGCGGGCAGTCTGGTGGATGCCTTCATCAAACGCGCCGAGCAGGTCTATGGCTGAGACACTGAACATCACGGTCTGTTTCAGCCCGGCGCCCCGTGCTGTGTGCGAGCTGCTTTTGCAGGTGCCTGCGGGCTGCACGCTGCAGCAGGCGATCACCCTGGCGGTGCAACACGCACAGTGGCCAGCAGGCTGGACCGAGCCGCAGTGCCATACCCTCACACCAAGCATCTGGGGCCGCAAGGCTGGCTGGAACGCGGCGCTGCGAGATGGCGACCGCGTGGAGCTGTGCCGCGATTTGCGCGTAGACCCGAAGGTGGCGCGCCGTGAACGTTTCAGCAAACAGGGCGCTCGCCGTGCAGGCCTGTTTGCCAAAAAGCGCCCCGGCGCAGCGGCTGGCTACTGATGCAGGCACTGCTCGACGCCATTGCCCGGGCCACACCGGGCCAGGACGCCTGCCGCATCTTCCATGGCCGTGGCGGCCTGTACCCTGGCTGCGAACACCTGAGCCTGGACTGGTACGCCCCGGTCTGGGTGCTGACCAGCTTTCAGCCGCTGAGCGAGGCCGACGTCCAGACCGTGCAGGCGGCCCTGGTGCAGCGAGCTGAGCCGCTCAACCTGGTGGTGCAGATCCGCCAGAGCGGGCAGGGCGGCAGCGACACCCGGCTGGTTTGCGGGCAGGTGCCCGAACCGCATGTCGTGACCGAGCAGGGTGCCCGCTACCGGGTGCATGTGCTCAAGGGCCAGAACCACGGCCTGTTTCTGGACATGGCCAGTGGCCGCCAGTGGCTGCGCGAGCAGGCGCAGGACAAGCGCGTACTCAACCTGTTTGCCTACACCTGCGCCTTCTCGGTGGCGGCGCTGCAGGGTAGGGCAGCCGAAGTGGTCAATGTGGACATGGCCGCTGGCGCTCTGGCCATCGGGCAGCAGAACCACCAGCTCAATGGTTTGAATGGCGCGCGCTTTCTGGCGCACGACCTCTTCAAGTCATGGGGCAAGGTCAAACGCATGGGGCCCTACGACATCGTGGTGGCCGACCCGCCCAGCTACCAAAAGGGCAGTTTTGTCGCCACCAAAGACTATGCCCGTGTGGTGCGGCGCCTGCCCGAGCTGCTGGCCCCGGGCGGTCTGGCCCTGCTGTGCCTGAATGCGCCGGAAATGCCGAGCGCCTTTCTGGTTGACCTGGTGGCCGCTGAAGCGCCCACGCTCAAATGCGTCAGGCGTCTGGACAATCCTGCCGTCTTTGCCGATGTGGACCCTGAGCGCTCGCTCAAGGTCATGCTGTTCCAGAACACGGCCTGACCGGGTAAACCCTTGGCGCGGGTACAATCCGTTTTTTGGAGCCTTAGCTTATGCGCCTACTCGGTAAAGCCCTTACCTTTGACGACGTCCTCCTCGTCCCCTCCTATTCGCAAGTCCTGCCCAAGGACACTTCTCTTGCGACCCAATTCACCCGCAACATCCGCCTGAACCTGCCGCTCGTGTCCGCTGCCATGGACACGGTGACCGAAGCGCGCCTGGCCATTGCCATCGCGCAAGAGGGCGGCATCGGCATCGTGCACAAGAACCTGACCGCGCAGGAGCAAGCTGCCCAGGTGGCCAAGGTCAAGCGTTATGAATCGGGTGTGCTGCGCGACCCGGTGGTCATCACGCCCACCACCACAGTGCGCCAGGTCATGGCCCTGAGCGACGAGCTGGGCGTGTCCGGCTTCCCGGTGGTCGATGGCGGCAAGGTGGTCGGCATCGTGACCGGCCGCGACCTGCGCTTTGAAACCCGCTACGACCAGAAGGTCAGCGAAATCATGACGCCGCAGGAGCGCCTGATCACCGTGCCTGAGGGCACCACGCCCGATCAGGCCAAGGCACTGCTCAACAAACACAAACTCGAACGACTGCTGGTTGTGAACGATGCCTTTGAACTCAAGGGCCTGATCACCGTCAAGGACATCACCAAGCAGCTCAACTTTCCCAATGCCGCGCGTGACGACAACGGTCGCCTGCGCGTGGGCGCCGCCGTGGGCGTGGGCGAAGGCACCGAAGAACGCGTTGAAGCCCTGGTCAAGGCCGGTGTGGACGCCATCGTGGTCGACACCGCCCACGGTCACAGCAAGGGCGTGATCGACCGCGTGCGCTGGGTCAAGCAAAACTACCCGCAGGTGCAGGTCATTGGCGGCAACATCGCCACTGGCGCCGCTGCACTGGCGCTGGTTGAAGCCGGTGCCGATGCGGTCAAGGTCGGCATCGGCCCTGGTTCCATTTGCACCACCCGCATTGTGGCCGGTGTGGGCGTGCCGCAGATCATGGCCGTGGACAGCGTGGCCTCCGCCCTCAAGGGCACTGGCGTGCCTTTGATCGCTGACGGCGGCATCCGCTACAGCGGTGACATCGCCAAAGCCATTGCGGCGGGTGCAGGCACCGTGATGATGGGCGGCATGTTCGCCGGCACCGAAGAGGCGCCAGGCGAAATCGTCCTTTACCAGGGCCGCAGCTACAAGAGCTACCGCGGCATGGGCTCGATTGGTGCCATGCAGCAGGGCAGCGCCGACCGCTATTTCCAGGAGTCCAGCACCGGCAACCCCAACGCCGACAAGCTGGTTCCCGAAGGCATCGAAGGCCGTGTGCCCTACAAAGGCTCGGTCGTGGCCATCATTTACCAGATGGCCGGTGGCCTGCGTGCCTCCATGGGCTACTGCGGCTGCGCCACCATTGCCGAGATGCACGAGAAGGCCGAATTCGTCGAGATTACGGCTGCAGGTATCCGCGAAAGCCATGTGCATGACGTGCAGATCACCAAGGAAGCCCCCAACTACCGGGCCGATTAAAATCTCGGCATCCTGAACCAAGGCGTCTGGAACCCCCAGACGCCTTTTCACTTTTGAGACAACGCCTGCCATGCAGCATTCCAAGATCCTGATCCTCGATTTCGGCTCGCAAGTCACCCAGCTGATCGCCCGCCGCGTGCGCGAAGCCCATGTGTTCTGCGAGGTGCACCCCTGCGATGTGAGCAGTGACTGGGTGCGCGAATACGCCGCTGATGGCAACCTCAAGGGTGTGATCCTGTCGGGTTCGCACGCCAGCGTGTACGAGGTGGACGACAAGGCCCCGGACGCCGTGTTCGAGCTGGGCGTGCCGGTGCTGGGTATTTGCTACGGTATGCAGACCATGGCCAACCAGCTGGGCGGCAAGGTCGAAGGCTCCAACACCCGCGAATTCGGCTATGCCGAAGTCCGTGCCCACGGTCACACCGAACTCTTCAAGGGCATCGAGGACTTTTCCACCACCGAAGGGCACGGCATGCTCAAGGTCTGGATGAGCCACGGCGACAAGGTCACCCAGCTGCCCGAAGGCTTCAAGGTCATGGCCAGCACCCCCAGCTGCCCGATTGCCGGCATGGCCGACGAGGCCCGCCGCTTTTATGCCGTGCAGTTCCACCCCGAAGTCACCCACACGGTGCAGGGCAGGGCGATCCTGGAGCGTTTTGTGCTCGGCATCTGCGGCGCCTCGCCCGACTGGATCATGGGCAACTACATCGAAGAAGCTGTGGCCAGGATCCGCGAGCAAGTCGGCGATGAAGAAGTCATCCTCGGCCTGTCCGGCGGCGTTGATTCGTCCGTGGCCGCTGCGCTGATCCACCGCGCCATTGGCGACCAGCTGACCTGCGTGTTCGTGGACCACGGTCTGCTGCGCCTCAATGAAGGCGACATGGTCATGGAAATGTTCGAAGGTCGCCTGCACGCCAAGGTCGTGCGCGTGGATGCCAGCGACTTGTTCCTGGGCAAGCTCGCCGGTGTGAGCGAGCCCGAGCAAAAGCGCAAGATCATCGGCGGCCTGTTCGTCGATGTGTTCAAGGCCGAAGCCGCCAAGCTCAAGGCGGCTGGCAATGGCACCAAGGGTGCCACCTTCCTGGCCCAAGGCACCATTTACCCCGACGTGATCGAGTCCGGTGGCGCCAAGAGCAAGAAGGCCGTGACCATCAAGAGCCACCACAACGTGGGCGGCTTGCCCGAGCAGCTGGGTCTCAAACTGCTGGAGCCGCTGCGCGACCTGTTCAAGGACGAAGTGCGCGAACTCGGCGTTGCGCTGGGCCTGCCGCGCGACATGGTCTACCGCCACCCCTTCCCGGGTCCGGGCCTCGGCGTGCGCATCCTGGGCGAAGTGAAGAAAGAATACGCCGACCTGCTGCGCCGCGCCGACGCGATCTTCATCGAAGAACTGCGCAACACCATCGACAGCCACAGCGGCAAGAGCTGGTATGACCTGACCAGCCAGGCCTTCACCGTCTTCCTGCCGGTCAAAAGCGTGGGCGTGATGGGCGATGGCCGCACCTACGACTATGTGGTGGCCCTGCGCGCCGTGCAGACCAGCGACTTCATGACCGCCGACTGGGCCGAGCTGCCGTATGCGCTGCTCAAGAAGGTGTCCGGCCGGATCATCAATGAGGTGCGTGGGATCAACCGCGTCACCTACGACGTGAGCTCGAAGCCACCAGCCACCATTGAGTGGGAGTGACCCCATCAGGTGTCAATCGTGGACTGATTGCGATTGACGATTGGCAGCGTGCTACCGTCAACCGGTAAATCCCTTCTAAATTGGCCTGAATTTATGGGCACTTTCGAGGTGTTGGATTGGGGGGGCACCTCACCGCTGAGCGATTGTCAGATTTGTTGCGGCGTTTGCGTTGTGGAACCCGATGATGCAGCTGAAGTCTGCTGCTTCCAAGCGCAATAGCCGTTTCGGCCTACATCCTTGACCGGTCTCTTCCGAGCAACGTCAGCTCTATTGACGCCAAGATATGCGCTGAGCCTGGTCTGAACTCCATTCTTTGTGAGTTTATTTATAAACCGCGCAGTATTACTTTCAAACGCGCTTTTTATCATCTAGTCGATTATCCGTTTGACCTGATCCGCTGCGTCTTATTTTTTAAGTCGATAAATTGTTTTTATCGATATATTGATTTTTATCATCTCTGTGTATGATGTAACGAATCGTATCAGCGAGTTGGCAAAACCGCCAAACGCTCACTTTCCTCAGGAACACCCATCTTCGGACTGGGCATTAACCGTTGGTTGATGTTCACCTAAAGCGCAGACCGTACGACGGGGAGTGAATTACCTCAGTCGTAGCGACGAGCACATGAGGTGACGGAGCGAGGGGTTCTGGACTTTTGGCTTGCAAGCTGACTTGGTTGATGTGGTGCCTGGTGCCTGTCCTGCGCCTTTTCATTCCGTCCCTTTTCTTTGATTAGTCTGGATCATGAGAAATTTCTTGCATTTTTCCTCCTCCTTCAGGAGCGTCATTGCTCCGTCGGTAGGACGCGCACGCCGATGGTTTGCTGTCGGTGCCTGTGCGCTTTGGACCGCCTTGGGTGTTTCCGCCCCGGCCCAAGCCCAAAACATCAACGCTTCGCTGCGTGAAGCGGTGACCTTGATCCCGATTCCAGGGGTCAAGGATGCGGTGATGCAGCTGTTCTCGGCACTCAAACCCATCCCGGGTGCCAACGGTTACACCGCCAGCACTGCCGTAGGCGGTACGCCAGTCAGGCTTTACATCTACGGCGATGGCAACCGTCAGGCCATGCTGCTGTCGATCAATGGCACACTGGCCATGCCCGGGGTGTTCAACAACAGTGCCTGGCGCCGGATTGCTGGCACCACGGTGACCGATCCGCTGTTCTCCTTTGCCACGCTGGACTACAGCCTGACCGACAAGGACATGCCGGCTGAGCTCAAGCAGATCGCCACCACCACCTACAACAGCCCGGATGGTCTGTCCTTCCGCAGCGGTTTCCAGATGGCCGGCAAAGCCCGTATTGGCGGCATCATGAAAACCGTGCTGGAAAACGGCATGGGTGTGCCGGTGCAGAACTTCGTCATGCGTGCTGGTGTGGCCATCCCCACACCCACCGATGCCAATGGCCAGGCTTCGCTGGCGGTGTCCCTCCTGTCAGACATTCGTAACATCGGCACCACGCTCAAAGACCTTCCGGAGTTCTACATTGAGCTGCAAAGCGCACCTGGTGTGGTCATCACCGGCCCCATGGGCATGAGCGCGGTCTCGTTGTCGGATGCTACTTTCAGCATGAACAACCAGGGCACGGTGGGCTTCACTGGCAACCTGATCATTCCAGGCGGCAAAAAGTTCATCACCTTCTTCCAGACACCCCTGGCGCCCAGCGGGGCCATGGATTTGCTGGACTTCCAGTTCGGCCTGGCTGCGCAAAGCTTCACCATGGAAGACATGGCCAAGTTGATGATGGCTTTGAACACCCCCAAAGTGCCTGGCGGAAACTTCCTCAAGGACATTTCCGGCATCCAGGGCCCGATGAACCAGGTGCTCAAGCCGCTGTCGACCATCCTGATGCGCAACCCACGCCAAGTTGGCGAGTACCGCCTGGGCGATCGCACCCGTCCCTTCCCGTCGTATGACGCCTTCAATTTGGTGCTGCTCGGCCCCTTGGCCAGTGTCGAGGATGGTTCGGGCCGCAAGATGCAGGGCCCCATGCTCAAGGCCATGGGCGATGCCCGCATGTTCGGCCAGAACATCGGCGGCATGAATTTCCTCGCCAGCAGTGCAGGCCTGAAGGCTGGTGCCAACTTCAATGTCAGCATCAAGCTCGGTCCGCTGGGCAAGACGGGAGTGAACATGGTCAGCACCACTGAAATTTCCAAGGACCGTCAGGTGATGGCCTGGAACGGCAATGTGATTGGCCGCAAGATCGACCTGCGCATGACACCCACCTCGTTGGAGATTGACAGCCCCGCGACTTGTGCGACGCCTTTCGAGATCAAAAGCAATATCAACCTGACCGACAACCTTGATATCGTCTCGATTTTTGAGAATTTGCCCGGCGCCAACGTCGATCCTGAGAAGCTCAGTGGTTGCGTGGGTGAAGACCTCAAGAAGGCCTTGAACTGGATCAACTCCAATGGCAAGCAACTGGGCGGTTACGCCGCCAATCAGGCTGCCGACAGGCTCAAGAACATTGCCGATCAGGAATACCGCGCGGCCAAGGAACTGGCCCGTGAAAAAGCAGAGCAGGTTCAAAGTGAAGCCACCAAAGCATTCAAATCGGCTGGCAACTTCTTCAAGAAGGCTTTCGGCAAAAAGAAGAAAAAGCACGCGCCCAAGACCGATGAGATCTTTGCTGGCTCGGTGTTTGACTGGGACTTTTATTACGACAACAACCCTGACGTGGTTCAGTCCGGCATGGATCTGGCCGACCACTGGAAGCGATTTGGCTTCAACGAAGGACGCCAGGGCAGCCCTGAGTTCAGCGTCAAGTTCTACCTGGGCACCAACCCGGACCTGCAACGTGCCTATGGCAATGACTACCGCCGAGTGTTGAACCATTGGCTGGACCACGGCATTGACGAAGGCCGTCAAGGCAGTCCCACCTTCTCCGTGCGTGCCTACCGTGAGCGCTACCCCGACCTGCAAAAGGCTTTTGGTCAGAACTGGGGAAAGCTCTTCGATCATTGGATGGAGTGGGGTCAGGAAGAGGGCCGCACAGGCGCACCCTGACGCTGCGTGAGCCGCTTCTTCTCGGCTCACGGATTCGGCATTTACAAAGGCCCCTCGTGGGCCTTTGTCTTTGGTGCTTGGACAGCCCTTGCCCGCGATGATGCATTCAAGGCGTGGAGTGTTCGATGTACATTCGTGTCATCTTCAAAAGGAGCCATGAATGATTGGATACACCTGCGTCGGTACGAATGACCTGGATGACAACAAGCTGGCCGCTTTTTGCATGGCTCAAGGTTGAAGGCAGATGTACCTGCCCAAACAATTCAACCATCCAGTGCACGCTGCCAGTCTGATGCGCGAGCACCCGTTCGCCAGTCTGGTGACCACAGACGACACAGGCTTTCCCTTCATCACCCACCTGCCGCTCAAGCTGGTGGAGGAGGGTGGTCAGCCCGCTTTGCTGCTGGGGCATTGCGCTCGGGGCAATCCGCTTTGGGGCTACCTGCAAAAGCGGCCGCTGGCCCTGGCCAGTTTCATGGGGCCGCAGGCTTATATGTCGCCCAAGGTCTATGCCGATCTGCAGCGGGTGCCGACCTGGAGTTATCTGGCAGTGCAGGCGCGGGTCGAGGCCCGGCTGCTGGAAGGCGATGCGGCAAAAGACGCCATGCTCAAGCAGCTCATTGCCGACCATGAACCCGCCTACGCAGCGCAATGGCGTGCCCTGCCCGAGGACTACACCGGCAAGATGCTGAATGCGATCGTGGCTTTCGAGCTGCGCATTGTGGACCTGCAATGCGCCGTCAAGCTCAACCAGCACCGGCCCGAAGCCCATGCCACCATGCATGCGGCCTACAGCGCTGGCAATGCGCAGGAACAGGCGCTGGCCGGTTGGATGAAGAGGCTGGGACTGGTGTGAGCGAATTGCAATCCACGGGCGACGAACACTGGATGGCCCTGGCCCTGGCGCAGGCGCGCGAAGCGGCCGCTGCGGGCGAAGTGCCGGTGGGCGCCGTGGTCGTCAAGGACGGTCAGCTGCTCGCCAGCGGCCGCAACGCCCCGATTGCCGGACACGACCCCACGGCTCACGCCGAGGTGGTGGCGCTGCGCGAAGCCGCGCGGGTGCTGGGCAATTACCGGCTCGATGGTTGCAGCCTGTACGTGACGCTGGAGCCCTGCGCCATGTGCAGCGGCGCCATGCTGCACGCCCGGCTGGCGCGTGTGGTGTTTGGCGCCACCGACCCGCGCACCGGCGCCGCAGGCTCGGTCATTGACCTGTTCGCGCAGAGCCAGCTCAACCACCAGACGCAGGTCACCGGTGGCGTGCTGGCCAGCGAATGCGGGCAGGTGCTCAAGGACTTTTTCAGGCCGCGCCGCGTCAACCCCGACCCCGTGCGCGAAGACGCCTTGCGCACGCCCGAGGCGGCTTTTGCCGATCTGCCTGGCTACCCCTGGCCGCCGCACTACCTGAGCGACCTGCCCAGCGCGAAGGGGCTGCGCCTGCATTACCTGGACGAAGGCCTGCAGGATGCGCCGATCACCTGGCTGTGCCTGCACGGCAACCCGGCCTGGAGCTACCTGTACCGCAAGATGATCCCGGTCTTTCTGGCCCAGGGACACCGCGTGGTGGCGCCCGACCTGATCGGCTTTGGCAAGAGCGACAAGCCCAAAAAAGACAGTTTTCACCAGTTTGAAACCCACCGCCAGGTCCTGCTGGACTTCATTGAGCGGCTCGACCTGCAACGCGTGGTGCTGGTGGTGCAGGACTGGGGCGGCATTCTGGGCATGACCTTGCCAATGGCCGCGCCCGAACGCTACCAGGGCCTGCTGGTCATGAACACCTCGCTGACCACCGGCGAGACGCCGCTGAGCCCGGGCTTCATCGCCTGGCGCGACTGGAACAAAAGCCAGCCGCAGTTTGACGTGGGCAAGCTCTTTGTGCGTGGCAACCGCCAGATGACGCCCGAAGAAGCCGCCGCCTACAACGCGCCTTTTCCGGACAAGGGCTACCGCGCCGCGCTGCGGGCCTTTCCGCCCATGGTCCCTGAATATCCAGATTCCCCGGGCGCGGCCATCTCTCGCCAGGCCAAGGCCTTCTGGCAAAACGACTGGCAAGGCCGCAGCCTGATGGCCATTGGCCTGCAGGACCCGGTGCTGGGCGAGCCGGTCATGCGCCATCTGCAAAGCCTGATTCGCGGCTGCCCCGAGCCCTTGCTGTTGCCCGAAGCGGGCCATTTTGTGCAGGAGCATGGCCAGCAGATTGCCGAGGCGGCTGTGCGACACTTCAGGCCCTGAAAAACACACCCCCGTCATGGCCCACATCTATATTTTTTCCCCCTCCAGCGCGGTGCGCGACAAGGCCACCTTCCGCCGTGGCGTCAAGCGCCTGCAGGCACAGGGCCACGAGGCGGAGGTCGACGAAGCCGCGCTGGCCAGCCACATGCGCTTTGCCGGTGACGACGCCACCCGCATCGCCGCCATCGCTCGGGCTGCCGCCAGCGGCGCCGATGTGGCGCTGATCTCGCGCGGCGGCTACGGCCTCACGCGCATCCTGCCGGGCTTGCCCTACAAGGCCATTGCCAAGGCCATCGACGGTGGCACCCAGTTCGTGGGCCTGAGTGATTTCACCGCGTTCAACCAGGCGGTGCTGGCCAAAACCGGACGCATCACCTGGCAGGGTCCTGCCCTGGGCGAAGACTTTGGCACTGAAAGCGAGCCCGACGACATCATGCAAGCCTGCTTCGACGACCTGCTGGCCGAGCAAGGCGAGGGCGCAGGCTGGCAACGTTCCAAAGCCGATGCCGCTGTGCAGACCCGCGTGAAGGATGGCGTGCTGTGGGGCGGCAACCTGTCGGTGCTGGTCTCTTTGCTGGGTACCCCGTATTTCCCGCAGATCGACAAGGGCGTGCTCTTTCTGGAAGACGTGGGCGAGCACCCTTACCGCATCGAGCGCATGCTCACCCAGCTGCTGCATGCGGGTGTGCTGGCCCGCCAGAAGGCCATCGTGCTGGGCCAGTTCACCAACTTCAAGCTGGTGCGCGCCCACGACAAGGGCTTCAAGCTCGACACTGTGGTCGAGTGGCTGCGCAGCCAAGTCAAGACGCCGGTGCTGACCGGGCTGCCTTTTGGCCATGTGCCCACGAAAGTGCTGCTGCCGGTGGGCGCCAAGGTCGACCTTGTCACCGAGGGGCGTGACGCGCTCATGGTCTGGGGCCATATTTGAGCCTTGCGCCCGCCCGGGCGCACCTTGGAGATGGGGAAATGGCCATGAAATGGATCGGTCGCGCCGTGGTGGCGCTGGTGGTGCTCTTGCTGACGGCAGGAGGCGTGTTGATGGTGCAGATGATGCGCAGCCTGCCCCAGCTCGACGGACAACGCCAGCTCTCAGGCCTGGGCGCGCCGGTTCAGGTCAGCCGCGATGCGGCCGATGTGCTGCACATCCGCGCGGGCAACGCGGCGGACGCCTGGCGTGCCCTGGGCTTTGTCCATGCGCAGGAGCGGGGCTGGCAGCTCGAATTCAACCGCCGCCTCATGCGTGGTGAGCTGTCTGAAATCCTCGGCCCCGCGACGCTGGACACCGACAAGCTCATGCGCACCCTGGGCCTGATGCAGGCGGCGCGCCAGCAGCTGGCCGGGCTGTCCGAAACCTCGCGCCTGGCCCTGCAGGCCTACAGCGAAGGCGTGGTGGCTGCCCACGCCAGCGGCGCGGCCGGGCATTCGCCCGAATTTCGCCTGCTGGGCGTCAAAGCGGGCGGGCAGGGCGGCCAGGCCTGGACCCCAGAAGACAGCATGGCCTGGGCCTTGATGATGGCACTCGATCTGGGCGGCAACTGGGGCAATGAAGCCGCCCGCTTCTCCCTGGCACAAGTGCTCAGCACCGAGCAGCTGTGGCAGCTCATGCCGCCCTACAGCGGCGAGGCCCTGGCCACCGCGGTCGATCTGGCCCGGCTTTACCGCGAACTGGGCGCCTACGCGGGCAAGCCCAGCGCGTCCACCGCCCAGGCCAGCGCCCACACCAACGCATTGGCCGCCTGGTCGCAGGACTGGGTGCGCGACATGGGCACGCTCGACGGCAAGGGCAGCAACAACTGGGTCATCTCGGGCAAGCGCACCACCAGCGGCAAACCCCTGCTGGCCAATGACCCGCACCTGGCCCTGAGCGCACCCGCCATCTGGTATTTTGCCCACCTGCAGGCCCCCGCCCAAGGCGCCTTGCCCGCGCTTGACGTGATCGGCGCCACGCTGCCGGGCCTGCCCGCCGTGGTGCTGGGCCGCACCGCGGGGGTAGCCTGGGGCTTCACCAACACCGGGCCGGACGTGCAGGACCTGTACCTCGAACAGATCGATCCGGCGCAGCCCCAGCGCTACCGCACCCCCGAGGGCTGGGCCGATTTCGCGACCCGCCAGGAAACCATCCGCGTCAAAGGGCAGGGCGATGTGACCCTGCAGGTGCGCAGCACCCGCCACGGACCGGTCATCAGCGATGTGCAGCCGCTCTACGAGGGCCTGCTAGACAAAGGGCGCTACGCCATGGCCCTGCGCTGGTCGGCGCTTGAAACCGACAACCGCAGCGTGGACGCCGGGCTGCAGGCCAATCTGGCCCAGAACGTGGCCGAACTGCGGGCTGCTTTTGCGCTGCACCACTCGCCCATGCAAAGCATGGTCATGGCCGACACTCAAGGGCAGGTCGGCTACAAGGCCGCCGGGCGGGTGCCGGTGCGCGCCCAAGCCAATGACCTGATGGGCGTGGCCCCGGCGCCTGGCTGGCTGGCCCAGTACGACTGGACGGGCTGGCTCCCTTACGAGCAAACACCCGAAGTCACCCACGCCCAGATTGAGGCCAAAGGCTGGCACGCTACCGCCAACCAACGCATCACCGAGCCGGGTTACGCCCACTTCCTCACCAGCGACTGGACATCACCCGAGCGCTACGAACGTATCCGCCAACTGCTGGACACGGACCAGCCTCTGCAGACGGCGGACATGGCCCGCATCCAGCACGATGTGCTGTCACTTGGCGCCCGCGCCATCCTGCCTTTTGCACAGAAGGCCCAGTCCAGCCACGCCCTGGCCCCGCAGGCCATGGCACTGCTGCGCGGCTTTGACGGCCAGATGACCCGCGACAGCGCCGCCGCCGCCGTGCTCAACGTCTGGGCGCATGAACTCACCCAGCTGCTGGTGGCCGAGCGCATCGGCTCCGACCGTTTTGGCAGGCTGTACGGCAAGCGGCACTTCCGGGCCGGTCTCGAAGGCATGCTCGCGCGGCCGGACGCCTTCTGGTGCCCCAAGGGTTGCGATGCCGCCATCCACCAGGCCATGGACAGGGCGCTGGCGCGCCTGTCGGCCGAGCTGGGGCCGGTTCCTGCACGCTGGCGCTGGGGCGACCTTCACCCGGCCATCAGCAGCCACAAGCCCTTTGGCAAGGTGCCCGGGCTGCAGCGCCTGTTTGACCAGGCGGTCGTCAGCGAAGGCGATCTGTTCACCGTGAACGTCGGCCAGTATTGGGCCAACGAACGCCAGCAGCCCTTTGCCACGCGGCATGCGGCTTCCATGCGCGCGGTCTACGACCTGTCCGATCCTGAACGCTCACAGTTCATCTACCAGACAGGGCAGTCCGGCCATCCTTTCGATCCGCGCGGCCGTGACATGGCCCGCGCATGGGCTACGGGCGACTATCGCTCCTTGCAGATGCGCCCCCAGGGTGTTCGGCATACGCTGACGCTTCATCCTTGAGAAGAATCCGCGCGGTGCCTTTTGTTCAGCCAGAATTAACCGCAAACGCTCGGAAACGAGCGTTTGCTCAGGGTTTCAATCTGTTGATACGATATACAACTTAACATAATATACATCGTATGAAATTTACAAGATGGCCAGCGCAAGAAAATGTTTGTGACCCGCAGCCAGAGTTCCGGTGTCTATCAGATGTATATGGCGTTCTGCCGTTTTTTATCAGCGTGGCAGCAGCTGGCGGATGAGCCGAGCAGAATCTTCACGGCCTGCACGAACGGCAAAGTCCTCGGCGCTCAGCTGCTGGTCATTGCGTGTTTCCACATTCGCGCCGGATTCGAGCAGCAACTTGACGATGGCGTCGTTGCCGTACATGGCAGCCATCATCAAAGGGGTTGTGCCATTGGGCGATTCCGCGTTGACATCGGCGCCTGAGCCAATCAAGAACGCCAGAACACGCATTTGACCGCCTGTAGCCGCGTAATGCAGCGGCGTCCAGCCGGTTTTGTTGACCATGGCGCCACGCGAGACCAGTTTGACCACAAGGGATTCCTGTCCACGCAATGCCGCCAGCATCAATGGGCTTTCGTCGCGCTGCGTGCGCACATCGATTTGGGTTTGCGGATGCTCAACCAGTGCCTCTGCGGCCTTGAACGACTTTTCCTGCAAGGCAGCCAGCAAGGCTGGAACACCATTTCGATTGGCGGTGTTCGGATCGAAGCCACGTTCAAGCAAGGCTGTGACTGTGGCGGGATGATCGAGCTGGATGGCTTTGAAAAAATCGTCGTAGACGCCGGCCTGAGAAAAGGCTGAAAACCCAAAAAATGCAATGCTGACAATGAACTTTCGGAGTTTCTTCATGTACTTCACTTGGATTATGAATATTTCAAAATACTCTTTATAAATCAATGAACTTTTTGAATTAATTAAAGTAATTTACAAAATTTGGGGTATGCGTACAGTCCGGGCAAAAAGCCGATGGAAATTGGCGGTGGTCTGCTCGCCAATCTGCTGTGCACTGCACCCACGCAGCTCGGCCAACTGCTTGGCGACAAAAGGCACATACGACGGGTTGTTGGTCTTGCCGCGGTACGGCACCGGCGCCAGGTACGGGCTGTCCGTCTCGATCAGGAAGCGGTCTTCGGGCACAAACTTCGCCACCTCGCGCAGCTCAGCCGCACTCTTGAAGGTCAGGATGCCGGAAAACGAGATGTAAAAGCCGAGGTCCAGCGCTTGACGGGCCACCTCCAATGTCTCGGTAAAGCAGTGAAAAACGCCGCCCGCCGACCCTGCCCCACCCTGCTCGCCCTCTTCTTTCAAGATGGCGATCGTGTCGTTAGACGCCGAGCGGGTGTGGATCACCAGCGGCAACTGCACCTGCCTCGCCGCGCGGATGTGGGCGCGAAAACGCTCGCGCTGCCATTCCAGATCGGCCACGGTGCGCCCGCCCTTGCGCTCGTCCATTTGGTAGTAGTCCAGCCCGGTTTCGCCAATCGCGATCACCTTGGGGTCTTGCGCACCTTGAACCAACTCCTGCAGGCTGGGCTCATGCACACCCTCGTTGTCCGGGTGCACGCCCACTGTGGCCCACAGGTGAGGGTACTGGGCGGCCAGGCTGCGTACGGCGCCAAACTCTTCCATGGTGGTGCAGATGACCACGGCCTGGTGCACCTGGGCGGCCTGCATGGCGCTCAGGATCTCGGGCAGCTGGCTGGCCAGCTCGGGAAAGTTCAGGTGGCAATGCGAATCGATGTACATGGACAAAAGAAGCGAAAAAAGCCGCTCAGGCGCGTGCGGTCAGCGCCTGCTGGGCGTCGTTGGCCAGGGCTTCGAGCATCAGAGCGGCATTGAAGGGGTGTTCGGCCGTGCGGGCCGACTGCATCAGGCGTTTGAACCAGTCGGTCAGCGCCATGACCGAAGCGCTGCAGGCGGGCAGCTGGCTGGCCATGAAAAAACGGGGCTCGGCCCCGCCGCTGCGCAGCACCAGATCGTGGCAGAGCTTTTGCAGCGCGTCGATGGCCTGCGCGGGCGACAGATCGGACAGGTGCGAGGCATCGCCCTGCTGCATGGCCTTGGGCAGCGCCGCCCACCAGGCGGGCGTCAGCCCGTGGCCGCTTTGCCGCAGCACGTCGTCGGGGCGGCCACCGGCCGTGCGCAGCAGAGCGTCTGCGACAGGCGCATCCACCCCCTGCCCCGCCAGCCAGGCCTTGGCCTCAGGCTCGGATGGCCAGGTCAGCGTGTGCGTCTGGCAGCGGCTGCGGATGGTGGGCAGCAGCTGGTGCGCGGCCTCGGTGGCCAGCACAAAGCGCACATCCCCTGCCGGTTCTTCCAGCGTCTTGAGCAGGGCGTTGGCCGTCACGGCATTCATGCGCTCAGCGGGGTAGACCAGCACGGCCTTGCCACGGCCGCGGGCATCGGTGCGCTGGGCAAATTCGACCAGATCGCGCATCGCCTCCACACGGATTTCCTTGCTGGGCTTGCGCTTCTTGTCGTCGATGTCGGCCTGAGCCTTTTCAGACAAGGGCCAGCCGAGTTCAAGCATCTGGGTCTCGGGCATGAGCACGGCCAGGTCGGCGTGTGTGCGCACCGCAATGGCGTGGCAGCTGGGGCAATGACCGCAGGCGCCCAGCGCCGAAGCTTGCTCGCACAGCCAGGCCGACACCAGCGCCAGTGCCAGCTCGTATTGACCGAGTCCGGACGGGCCCTGCAGCAGCCAGGCATGGCCGCGTTGGGCCAGCAAGGCCTCGGTTTGGCGGGCAATCCAGGGCGCAGAAACAGGGCCCCCACGTTCGCTCACAGCGTGTAGCTCTCTGCCCCCCGAGGGGGCCTTCGCACCTTGGGACGGCCCGGCGGTGCTCATGTCAGCCCCCGCTGCAACCAGGGTTGAACGACGCGCGCCACATCGGCCCAGACCGCCTCGCGCGTCTGCGCGGCGTTAATGCGGGCAAAGCGCTGCGGCATTTCTGCCTCGCGGCGGGCGTAAGCGGCGCGCACGGCGGCAAAAAAGTCGGCGGGCTGGGACTCGAACTTGTCCGGCACGCGGGCCGAAGCCAGGCGCTCAGCGGCGATCGCCGGGTCCAGGTCGAACCAGACGGTCAGGTCGGGCTGACGCAACTGCCCGCCGCTCAGGCGTTGCACCATGGCTTCGAGCTGACCGAGCACGGCCCAGTCAAAGCCCCGGCCGCCGCCCTGGTAGGCGAAGGTGGCATCGGTGAACCGGTCGCACAGCACCACATCGCCACGCGCCAGCGCAGGCTCGATCAGCTGCACCAGGTGTTCGCGGCGGGCAGCAAACATCAGCAAGGCCTCGGTCAAGGCGTCCATGGGCTCGTGCAACACCAGCTCGCGCAACTTCTCGGACAGCGGCGTGCCACCGGGCTCGCGGGTGAGCACCACCACCCTGCCCGCTTCGCGAAAGCGCGCAGCAACCCCCTCGATGTGGGTGGACTTGCCAGCACCGTCAATGCCTTCAAAGCTGATGAAAAGACCGCGTGTCATGAATGAGATGCGAAAAAAGCCATTGTCGCAGGCTTGGCCCCTTCAATCCGCCGCCTTCTGTCCGCGCTGGTAGCGGTTGACCGCCCGGTTGTGTTCGTCCAGCGAGGCGCTGAAATGGCTGCTGCCATCTCCCTTGGCCACAAAGTACAGGGCCTGGCTGCTGGCCGGTTGCACGGCGGCCAGCAGTGCGGCCTTGCCCGGCATGGCAATCGGTGTGGGCGGCAGGCCCGTGCGGGTGTAGGTGTTCCAGGGCGTGTCGGTGCGCAGGTGGATCCGGCGCAGGTTGCCGTCAAAGGCTTCGCCCAGGCCGTAGATCACGGTGGGGTCGGTCTGCAGCATCATGCCGATGCGCAGCCGGTTGTGAAAGACGCTGGAAATCAGGGCCCGGTCCGAGCCCTTGCCGGTTTCCTTTTCAACAATGCTGGCCAGAATCAGGGCCTCGTCGGCCGACTTGAGCGCGACGTTCGGCGACCGGGCAGCCCAGGCTTTGGCCAGTTGTTTGTCCATTGCTTTCAATGCCCGCTCCAGCACCTTGAGGTCGCTGCTGTTTTTGGCGTAGCTGTAGGTGTCGGGGTAGAAACGGCCCTCGGGCGCCAGGCCAGGGCGACCCAGCTGCGCCATGAGCGCTTCGTCGCTGAGCCCTTGGCTGTCGGGTTTGAGCAATTCGGCCTTTGCCAGCGCCTGGCGCACCTGTCGCCAGTTCCAGCCTTCGACCAGGGTGACGGTGCGAAGGCTTTCTTCGCCCCGCACCAGCATGGCCAGCAGACGCCGTGGGCTGGTGCCAGGGGCAATTTCGTAGCTGCCCGCGCGAATCTGGCGGTCCTGGCCAGACAGACGGAACCAGGCATAGAGTGCCGTGGGCGAGGTCTGCGCACCGGCATCGACCACCGCCTGAGCCACCGCCTTGGGCGAGGTGCCCGGCTCAATCGACAGATCCAGCGGGGCTTGCGTGGGGCCCGTGTCCAGGGGCTGATACAGCCACCATGCAGCGCCCAAGGCTGCCAGCAAAGCCAGCAGCAAAAGGCTGACCAGCCATTTCATCAAGCCCTTGAGCATGGCCAAACCCTTAAAAACAGCGTGTTCACAGGGTGGCGATGATAATTCAGGCCATGTCACTTCCTAACCCGAACCTCCTGCAACAGCTCAACGGCATCTGCGCCCTGCCCCATCTGGGCGTGATCCAGGCGCAAGGTGAAGACGCGGCCAACTTTCTGCACAACCAGCTCACCAACGATGTGCTGCTTTTGCCCGTCGGTCAGGCCCGGCTGGCGGCGTTTTGCAACGCCAAGGGGCGCATGCAGGCCAGCTTTGTCGTGCTCAAGACGGCACCCGACACGGTGCTGCTGGTGCTGCCGCAGGACTTGCTGCCCCAGACACTCAAGCGTTTGTCGATGTTCGTGCTGCGCGCCAAGGTCAAGCTGACCGACGCCAGCGGTCAGTGGCAGCTGCGCGGCCTGATGGGCGAAACCGCCCGCGCTGCGCTGGGCGATGCGGCCCCCTGGCAGGCTCTGGCCTGGGCGGGCGGCCATGCGGTGGCGCTGTACCCGGCGGTGGCTGGTGAGGCCCGCCAGGCACGTGCTTTCTGGATCGGGGCGCTCGATCAGCCTGCCCCCGAAGCAGCGACCCTCACCGCCCAACAATGGGCCTGGGGCTCGGTGCTCAGCGGTGTGCCCTTTGTGACGCAGCCAGTGTTTGAAGCGTTTGTGCCGCAGATGCTCAACTACGAAAGTGTGGGCGGCGTGAACTTCAAAAAGGGCTGCTACCCCGGCCAGGAAGTCGTGGCCCGCAGCCAGTTCCGCGGCACCCTCAAGCGCCGCATGGCCCGCGTTTTCAGCCCGGTGGCGCTGAGTGCTGGACAAGACGTGTTCACCCCCGCCGACCCCGAGCAGCCTTGCGCCACCGTGGTGCAAGGCGCCGCCCGGCCAGACGGCAGCGGCTTTGATGCCCTGGTCAGTGGCACCCTCGACAGCATGGCCGGTGGCTGGCACGCCAGCACCGCGCAAGGCGAAAAGCTGGAACTGCTGCCTCTGCCCTACGCCTTGCTCGAAGACATTTAAAACGTCAACCTGTAAAAACCGATCCCTGCTTACGCACCTTTCGGCCGCAGGGGCGGCCTCCTACAACAGCTTCATGTCCTTCTGTAGGAGCGAGCCCCCGCTCGCGAATGCTTTCGGCCGCAGGGGCGGCCTCCTACAACAGCTTCATGGCCCTCCGTAGGAGCGAGCCCCTGCTCGCGAATGCCTTCGGCTGCTGGAGCGGCCTCCTACACAGGTATCAGCCACTTTCACTCAGAGTTCGCGCACCATCTCGATGTGCGCGATGCCCGCTTCCTCGAACACCGCACCGTGCGGCGCAAAACCAGCGCGTTTGTAAAAGCCCTCGGCGCTGCACTGGGCGTGCAACACCACCTGCCGGTCGCCCCGCGCGCAGGCCGCGTCCATCAGCGCGTGCAGCACGCGGGCGCCCAGGTCGCTGCCGCGCATGGGCTTTTTGACGGCCATGCGCCCGATGCGGGCCACGCCCGGGGCATGCACCAGCAGCCGCCCGGTGGCTAGCGCCATGCCCATGCGGTTGACGGCCACGGCATGCAAGGCGGTGTGGTCGGCCTCGTCCCACTCCATCTCGGCGGGCACCTTCTGCTCATCCACAAACACCTCGGTGCGCAGCGGGCTGGCCAGCTTTTGCAGGTCCTGCCAGCGGCCCAGGTGCAGCTGCACCATGTCTTCGCCGCGCTCGTAGCCCTCCAGCAGGTCGCGCAGCGCGGGCGGAATGGCCTGGGACTTTTTCGCCACCGGGTCGGCATAGACGTACACCAGCTCGCTGGTGATCAGCAGCTCGTCGCCCCGGAAGATGGCGCCCACAAAGGTCATGGACGAGTTGCCGATGCGGTCGCAGCGCATGCACACCTCCAGAAAATCGTCCATCTCGGCGCTGGCGTGGTATTCCACGCTGGCTTTCTTGACGTACAGATCGCCGCCCAGCTGGTGCATGGTGGCTGCATACGGCATGGCCAGGCTGCGCCAGTAATCGGTCACCGCCGTGTCAAAGTACATCAGGTAATGACCGTTGAAGACGATCTGCTGCATGTCGACCTCGACCCAGCGCACGCGAAGGCGGTGGGCGAATCGGAAATCCTGGCGTTTCATCATTCGACTCCAAAAGCTTGTTTCAAGGCCCGTCCCGCATCGGCGTGCGCGGTCAGGGCGTCGGGCAAGGCACGGGCCATGGTCACAAAACCATGCACCATGCCGCGGTAAATCTCCAGATCGACCGGCACACCGGCCATGCGCAGCGCGTCGGCGTAGCGCATGCCCCCGTCCACCAGCGGGTCGCATTCGGCAAGACCGATCCAGGCCGGGGCCACGCCGCTGTGGTCGGCCGCATTGAGTGGCGCAAAGCGCCAGTCGTCGCGTTCGGCCTCGTCGATGTAGTGGTTGAAAAACCAGTCGATGGTGACCACGTCCAGCAAAAAGCCCTTGCCATAGGCGTGGTGCGAAGGCAGGTCGTTGCGGCCGGTGCAGCCGGGGTAGAACAGCAACTGCAGCGCCAGCGGCAGTCCGGCGTCACGCGCCATGAGGGCGCAAACCGCAGCAAGCGTGCCGCCCGCGCTGTCGCCACCGATGGCCAGTCGGGCCGTGTCCAGACCCAGGGCACTGCCCTGCCCTTTGAGCCAGTTCAGGGCGTCCCAGGCGTCGTGCAAAGCGGTCGGGAAACGGTGTTCGGGCGCCAGCCGGTAGTCCAGCGAAACCACGGCGCAGTGGCTGTGGCGGCTGAGCTGGCGGCACAGCACATCGTGCGTGCTCAGGCTGCCCACGGTGAAGCCACCGCCGTGCAGGTACAGCAGCACGGGCAAAGGCGCCTGGCTGTGCGGTGCATAGAGGCGCGCCTGGCAGGCATGGCCGTCGCGCACGGGAATCTGGAGTTCTTGCACGCGGTCGACCTGAGGTGGCGGCTGCAGGTCCAGGATCGGGCCGCCGATGTTGTAGAACTCGCGCGCCTGCTGCGGGCTCATGGCTTCCATGGGCGGACGACCGGCACGGTGGATGCGCTCGATCAGCAGCCGTGCCGCGGGCGCCAGTCGGGAATGCGGGTTGATGTGGTGTGAACTCATGCGTATCGCCAACGTGACCGGGTCGCCGCTGGATGGAGGCGCGCTTCAGGTCAAAATGAGCGCGCATCGTACAACGCACAGGCGCTGATCCCTGTCCCGCCCTGTCCTGTCTTGTCATTTACCGGAGAGCCTTTCCATGTCCTTCATCAATTACGTCACCCAGATCCAGATCGACTTTGGCGCGCTGTCCCTGCTCAAGGCCGAATGCGAGCGCGTGGGCATCAGCCGCCCGCTGATCGTGACCGATGCGGGCGTGAAGGCGGTGGGCATTCTGGACAAGGCCCTGGCCGCCCTGCCGGGCATCCAGGCCAGCGTGTTCGACCAGACCCCGTCCAACCCGACCGAAGCCGCCGTGCGCGCTGCCGTGGCGGTTTACCAGCAAAACGGCTGCGACGGCCTGATTGCCCTGGGTGGCGGCTCATCGATTGACTGCGCCAAGGGCGTGGCGATTGCCGCCACCCACGAAGGGCCGCTCAAGACCTACGCAACAATAGAAGGCGGTTCACTCAAGATCACCGACCGTGTGGCGCCCCTGATCGCCGTGCCGACCACGGCGGGCACCGGCTCCGAAGTGGCGCGCGGCGCCATCCTCATCGTCGACGACGGCCGCAAGCTGGGCTTTCACAGCTGGTTCATCGTGCCCAAGGCCGCCATCTGCGACCCCGAACTCACGCTGGGCCTGCCGCCCGTGCTCACAGCCGCCACCGGCATGGACGCGATTGCCCACTGCATGGAAACCTTCATGGCTGCGCCTTTCAACCCGCCTGCCGATGGCATTGCGCTCGACGGCCTGGCGCGTGGCTGGGCGCACATCGAACGCGCCACAACCCACGGTCAGGACCGCGAAGCCCGCCTGAACATGATGAGCGCCAGCATGCAAGGCGCCATGGCCTTCCAGAAAGGCCTGGGTTGCGTGCACAGCCTGAGCCACAGCCTGGGCGGCGTGAATCCGCGTCTGCACCACGGCACCCTCAACGCCATGTTCCTGCCTGCGGTGGTCAACTTCAACGCGGCGGCCGAGTCGGTGCAAAAGGAAAACCGCCTCAACCGCATGGCCCAGGCCATGGGCCTGAAAAGCGGCAGCGACATTCCCGATGCCATCAAGGACATGAATGCCCGCCTGGGCCTGCCCACAGGGCTAAGTGCCTTGGGCGTCACCGAGGGTCTGTTCGATCAGGTCATCACCGGCGCCCTGGCCGACCACTGCCACAAGACCAACCCCCGCATCGCCAGTGCAGAGGAATACCGGCAGATGCTGACGGTCAGCCTCTGAGCCGGATGTTCAGCGGATTTGATGGAGGCGATCGTTCATTTCGCTTTGGCGCCGAAAGCGCAGGCCCTTGACTTCCAGAATGTAGTCGTCCTTGTAGCGGAAGACCTCCACCCCCTCTGCCTGGTTGACCAACACCGTTGGGCGAATGTCTCCCTCGGGTGTGTGGACAAGCGTCAGTGCAATCGGGGCAGTTTGACCTGGGACAAACAGTTCCGCAGCCGTGACCGTATCGCCTTGCGCAGGGGCCAGCACGATGAACGCCTGCAGCACGGCCGCCTGAGGCTGTGACACATCGGGCTGAAAGGCCAGACCGGACTCGAAAATCCGGATGCAGCTCTGGCGCACCGACGACCAGGTGTAGCCTGCGGAACCTGTACAGCCATGCGCATCGCGGTCAGCACCTGCTGCGATGGGGGGCTGCCTGCCTGCCGGTGCTTTTTCTGCAGCCGGCGCGCAAGCGGCCATGGCACATGCCGCGCACAAGACGCCTATCCAATGGGGTTTCATTTTTTTGTCCTTTCCCTGGGTATGGCCACGGCCCGTTTCGGGCGCGGCAAAGCTTCTTCCTTGGCTTTCTTGAGCAGATGCGCACGCAAGGCGGCCTGCCAGCCGCGTTCGGCCCATTCACGGGCCACATCGGGTTCGTCCAGCATGGCATCCGGTGCCCGGTAATACGACAGCGACACCCGTCGGCCCTTGGCTTCGTACACAAAAGGGGCAAGGCCTGCGGCCTCGAACTCGGTACGACTCTCCTCGTCCACCTTGAGGTAGAGCGTGCCGTCTGCGATCAAGGCAAACATCACCCCGGCGTGGTAGATGCCATGCCCGCCGAACATGCGCCGCGCTGTCACGGCTCGCCAGGGCCTGAGGACTTCCAGTACAAAGACGGCAAATGCAGCTTTGTTCATGAGGCGCCTCTCACAAAGGCTGAACCTGGGCGGTGCGGCTGCCGCCGAGCCAGGCTTCAAACTCGTCTGACAGCTGCTGTGCCGCCCGGGTGGCTGCATTCCAGACCTTGACCCTGGCCTGCAGGTCTTGCCCATAGGTGGCGAAGTCCGTGCGGTCGGGCAGCTTGCCGTTGGGCAAGGTGTTGACCCATTCGGGGTTCGGTGCCAGCACCACGGTGTGGTCCAGAAAGTGCGTGGGCGGGTGCCGCCACTTGAGCGCCTTGTCCAGCCAGCCGGGCACGACCTGGCGCTGGAAATGCGGGTACAGCACGATGCGGCCCTCTGGCCGATCGACGGGCGTGCGCCAATGCAGGTGCAGGTGGTAGTCGGTGATGCCGCCATCCCAATACGCACCCGGCGCCGCGCCCGGAATGTCGTGCACCGCCTTCAGCACAAAGGGGATGGAGCAGCTGGCCTGCACTGCAGGCATGAAGTTGGTTTCGGTGAGCGGGTGGTGGTGTGTGCGAAAGTCATCCGTGCCGAAAGGCAGTGCGCCGCGACTGGAAAACACGACACGCTCGAGCCAACGGCCCAAGGCCGGACGGGCCAGCACATTGCTCAGGTAAGCCCCGGCATAACCCAGCGGGGTCAGCAAGGGGTGTTCCCGGTGGAGCATGTGGCGCCCGTGCGAGGTCACGACGTGCAGGCGGTAGCGCGGATGCGCCAGCACCTCGGCGATGCGACCGCCATAAAAGGTCTGCAGGTTGCGCCCGAACTCGCGGCTGACCTGCTCGGCTGTGACGCGTTTGTGCCCCGCGGGCAGTTCGTAATGCTGGTGGATGTAGTCGTGTTCCAGCCGCCCGAACGCGGCCACCGGGTCATTCAGGCAAGCCGTGGCCATGCGCCAGGCACCAATCGATGCGCCCACCAGATGCACGGGCTGCGTGGACTGCGGCAGCCACTGGCCAAAGATGAAGCGGTCCAGCGGCCCGAGGATCAGGCCCTTGGGGCCACCGGCCGCCGCCGGAATGATGCCCACATGCTCGGGCCGAAGACCGTGTTCACGGATGTGGGCCAGCGCCTTGGGACCGGCATGGATATGAAGGGCTTGCATGGCCCCTATTGTGTAGGAGCGAGCCCCTGCTCGCGAATGGCATTCATGGCCAGCACAACACCCTGATTCGGCCGCGGGGGCGGCCTCCTACAGAGCATTCATTCCTCAGCGTTTGATGCTCTGCAGCTTCGCAAAGGCCGAAGCCATGGCGCCTTGCGGCGCCGGGTCGTGGTGGCGCTGGGGCATGCGCTGTCCGCGTGCAGCACCTTCAAAGCGGTTGTCACGCGGGCCATCGCGGCGGGCAGGCGCCGCGTCCATCTTCATGGTCAGGCTGATGCGTTTGCGGGCGATGTCGACTTCGAGCACCTTGACCTTCACGATGTCACCGGTCTTGACCACCTCGCGCGCGTCATTGACGAACTTGTTGGCCAGCTGGCTCACATGGACCAGTCCGTCCTGGTGTACGCCCAGGTCCACAAAGGCGCCAAACTGGGCCACGTTGGACACGGTGCCTTCAAGCACCAAGCCCTCCTTGAGGTCCTTGATGTCTTCCACGCCTTCGTTGAAGCGCGCCACCTGAAAATCCGGGCGCGGGTCACGGCCGGGTTTTTCCAGCTCGCCCAGGATGTCCTTGATGGTGATGGCGCCGAACTGCGCGCTCGCAAATTGCTCGGGTTTGAGCGATTTGAGGACTTCGGCGCGGCCCATGACGTCCTGAATCGGCTTGGCGGTCTTGACCAGAATCTGCTCGACCACCGGGTAGGTTTCGGGGTGAACGCCGGTCATGTCCAGCGGGTTGTCGCCACCCCGGATGCGCAGAAAGCCCGCGCTTTGCTCAAAGGTCTTGGCGCCCAGGCCGGTGACCTTGAGCAGTTCCTGGCGATTCCTGAAAGCGCCGTTGGCTTCGCGCCAGCGCACCACGGCCTTGGCCACCGAACCGGACAGGCCCGACACGCGGGACAGCAGCGGCACGCTGGCCGTGTTCAGGTCCACGCCGACCGAGTTCACGCAGTCCTCGACCACGGCATCCAGCTGGCGGGCCAGTTCGCTCTGGTTCACATCGTGCTGGTACTGGCCCACACCGATGCTTTTGGGGTCGATCTTGACCAGCTCGGCCAGCGGGTCCTGCAGGCGGCGGGCAATGGAGGCTGCGCCGCGCAGGCTCACATCCACGTCGGGCATTTCCTGGCTGGCAAATTCGCTGGCGGAATACACCGAAGCGCCCGCCTCGCTCACCACCACCTTGGTGATGCTGTGCTCGGGGTGCAGCTTGGCCAGTTGCTTGATGAGCTCGCCCGCCAGTTTGTCGGTTTCGCGGCTGGCGGTGCCGTTGCCAATTGCAATCAGCTGCACGCCGTGCTTTTCACACAGCTTGGCCAGGGTGAAGAGTGAGCCGTCCCAGTCGCGGCGCGGCTCGTGCGGGTACACGGTGGCGGTATCCACCAGCTTGCCGGTGTGGTCCACCACGGCCACTTTCACGCCGGTGCGGATGCCGGGGTCCAGCCCCATCACGGCCTTGGGACCGGCAGGCGCGGCCAGCAACAGGTCGCGCAGGTTGTCGCCAAACACCTTGATGGCGACTTTTTCAGCCTCTTCGCGCAAACGGGCGAACAGGTCGCGCTCGGTGGACAGGGACAACTTGACGCGCCAGGTCCAGGCCACGCATTTGCGGATCAGGTCGTCGCCCGGGCGGGCGCTGTGGCTCCAGCCCAGGTGCAGCGCAATGCGGCCTTCGGCCACGCTGGGCTTGCCAGGCTCGGGTTCGACCGGAAGCACCAGCTTGGCGTCGAGCATTTCGAGCGCCCTGCCCCGGAACACGGCCAGCGCACGGTGGCTGGGCACGCGGCCAATGGGCTCATCGTAGTCAAAGTAGTCGCGGAACTTGGCCACGTCCGGGTTGTTTTCGTCCTTGCCGTCGGCCAGTTTGGAACGCAGCAGGCCCTCGCTCCACAGCCATTCGCGCAGGGACTGCACCAGCGCGGCGTCTTCGGCCCAGCGTTCGGAGAGCAGGTCGCGCACGCCATCGAGCACGGCGGGCACGGTGGAAAAGTCGGCGCCTTCAATCTTGCCTGCGGGCAGCAGATACGCCTCGGCCTCGGCGGCGGGGTTGAGCGTGGGGTCGGCAAACAGCTTGTCGGCCAGCGGCTCCAGCCCGGCTTCGCGGGCAATCATGCCCTTGGTGCGGCGCTTGGGCTTGTAGGGCAGGTACAGGTCTTCGAGTTCCTGCTTGGTCGGCGCAGCCTGCAGGGCGGCCAGCAGCTCGGGCGTGAGCTTGCCCTGCTCCTGAATGCTCTTGATGACGGCTTCGCGGCGGTCTTCGAGCTCGCGCAGGTAGCCCAGGCGGTATTCCAGTTCGCGCAGCTGAATGTCGTCCAGGCCGCCAGTCACCTCCTTGCGGTAACGGGCGATGAAGGGCACGGTCGCGCCCCCATCCAGCAGTTCTACGGCGGCCTTGACCTGGTCGGGACGGATCTGGATTTCGGTGGCCAGCTGGGCCAGGATTTTTTGCATCTTGAAACGGTGCTCAGGGACTCGAAGCGCGGGAGTTTGCCACATCACCTCAAGGTAACGATTCCATGATGTGTCTTGTTGTCAAAGTAACAAAAATATCAACACTATGGATTGACAAATCAAAATCGATAAATCACAATGATGTCATATCTATCAGATTTGCAATTTTGGCATCACAGGGAATCAAAAAATGACAGCATCAGGATCTTCAATGGCTCAATGGCAGCGCATTTTGCGTTGGGGATACTTGTTTTGCTTTGTGGGTCTGGTCACCGGTTGTCACACGATGCTCCATACGGAGTTGCCTGCGTCCGAATACGAAGAATTCACAGCCTTGCCTGCGTCCAAGCGCATCATGAATGCGGTCCACATCAAGTGGGAAGTCCGGGATGACGCCGCCGAATACTGCGCCAAAACCATGCGCGACAGGTCTCCTGGTCGTGAGCAGGCCTTTGCCATCCCGCCCATGGCCTGCGCGGTCTGGTATGTGCCTCAGAAAGAATGCACGATCGTGACCAGCCCCAAAGTGACCCATACGGTGCTGGGCCATGAAGTGCGCCACTGTTTCGAAGGCCACTTCCACTGAGATGCTCAGGGCTGGCGTAGCGCAGCCTTGAGTTGCTGACCCACTTCGGGCTTGGCAGCAAAGGGGTCTGGCGGGTTATGGCCCATGACAATGGCTTCCATGCGGCTTTGGACATTGCCCAGGGCATGCGGGTGGCTGTAGATGTAGAACTGCCCGGCAGCAACGGCATCAAACACTTTTTGAGCGACATCGGCGGCCGACACCTTGCCGCTGCCCACCGCCTTGTCGGTCATGGCCTGCCCAATCAGCTGGCTCTTGGTCGGTTTTTCATGGGCCATGCTCGCAGGACGGTTGCGCTCACTGCTGTTGATGCCAGTAGGCACAAAGTACGGGCACAACACGCTGGCACTGATCTGATCAGACACCAAGGCCAGGTCCTGGTAGAGCGTCTCGGTCAACGACACCACCGCATGTTTGGTCACGTTGTACACGCCCATATTGGGTGGCGTGAGCAGCCCTGCCATGCTGGCGGTATTGACAATGTGGCCCTGGTAGGTTGAATCGGCCTTGGCGGCTTCGAGCATCATGGGGGTGAAAAGACGCACACCATGGATCACGCCCCAGACGTTCACACCCATCACCCACTGCCAGTCGGCCAACGAGTTTTCCCAAATCAGTCCGCCCGATCCCACGCCCGCGTTGTTGAACACGAAGTGCGGTGCACCAAAGCGTGCCTTGACGGCATCGGCCAGCGCCTGCATCTCATCGGCACTCGACACATCCACCTTGCGCGCCAGCACCTGAACGCCCTGCGCTTTCATTTCGGCTTCGGCCTTGTCCAGCGCGTCCTGCTGCACATCCACCAGCACCAGGTTCATGCCCAGTCTGGCGCCAATGCGGGCGCACTCGAGGCCGAAGCCCGAACCCGCACCGGTCAAGACGGCGGTTTTGCCTTTGAAATTGCTGATCATGAAGCGGCCTTTTGAAGTGTGAACCCGACGCGCGGGAAATGAACATGGACCGTGCCTGCCCGGGCATCGGTGCGGCGCAGGGTGTAACGGGTGCGGGTGGCGGCGATCAGCTCACCCTCGGTCGGCTCCTGGCCGAAATGGTCGGCGGCAATCACCACACGGCTGCCCAACGCGATGCCGTGCTCGTCCTGAAAGACCTCGTTGGACAGCGCGGCTGGCGTGGATGCCTGCGCCACGAGCAGGGCTTGCTGCGCGTCGCATTTGGTGGTCTGGCCATGACCGATGGCCAGCATGCGGGCCATCCAGGCCTTGACCTCTGGGGTGGCATCCAGGATGCCTGCCATGGCCGGGGTGCGCTGCAGCGTGAACCACAAAGGGTGACAGGCGGCAAAGTCCGCTAGGCAAGGCTCGGCACCGAACAGGAAGTCCTGCCCGTGCAGCATGCTGGCCAGGCGCCGCAGGTAACTCTTGTAAGTTGAAGCCGCATCGGCAGCGGGCATGCGGGGGGCGCCACCGCGCATGGCCGCGCGGTCGGCCACAAATGCCTTGATGTCCTGCTCAGAAGCCCCGGCAAACACCTGCGCCACACCCGCTGGCTGAAAGTTCCAGGCCATGGCCGCCGTGAACAAGGGGCCGTCCGCCCATTGCGCCACGATCCGCGCAACGCCTTGGACCGCTTGCGGATAAAGCGTGGGCGTCGGTGCCAGCTGCTCCAGCACATCGGCGATCAGCGCGGTGTCGCAATACATGTCCGCGCCGATCTGCAGCACCGGGGTGCGCCGGTAGCCGCCTGTCAGGGCCGTCAGGTCCGGCTTGGGCATGATCATCGGAATGAACACGCTCTTCCAGGCTAGACCTTTGTAGCCCATGATCAACCGGACCTTTTCCGCAAAAGGCGAGTTGGGGTAATGGTGCAGGATGAGCTCGGACATGGCGGGCTCAGACCAGCTTGACCAGCTGTTTGCCGAAATTCTTGCCTTTGAGCAGACCGAGGAACGCCTCTGGTGCGGCGGCCAGCCCTTGGGCCACCGTCTCGCGCGGGCGCAGTTTGCCGGTGCCCACCAGCGTGCCCAGCTCCTGCAGCGCCTCGGGCCAGACTTCCATGTGTTCGCTGACGATGAAGCCCTCGACCTTCATGCGGTTGACCAGGATCAGCGCGGGGTTGCTCATGGGCAGCGGCGCGCCGTCGTAACCGGCGATCATGCCGCACACCGCAATGCGGGCGAAGGCGTTGGTGCGCAGCATCACAGCGTCGAGCACCATGCCGCCCACGTTTTCAAAATGGCCATCGATGCCATTGGGGCAGGCTTCGCGCAGGGCCTTGGACAGGGAGAGGTAATCCTTGTGCTGTTTGTAGTCGATGCACGCGTCAAAGCCGAGTTCATTGACCACGTAGTCACACTTGTCCTTGCCACCGGCAATACCGACCACGCGGCAGCCCCGGGCCTTGGCCAGGGCGCCATAGGCGCTGCCCACGGCACCACTGGCGGCGCTCACGGTCACGGTTTCGCCCGCCTTGGGCGCGATGATTTTCACCAGGCCGTACCAGGCGGTGACGCCGGGCATGCCCACGGCGCCCAGGTAATGGCTCAGGGGCACATGGGTGGTGTCCACACGGCGCAGAGCGCCCACGGCGTTGCCGTCGACCACGCTGTATTCCTGCCAGCCGCCCATGCCGACGACCTTGTCACCGACGTTGAACTTGGGGTGGCGCGATTCAACGACTTCACCGACGGTGCCGCCGATCATGACTTCGCCCAGGGGCTGGGGTTGCGCGTAGCTCTTGCTCTCGTTCATGCGTCCGCGCATGTACGGGTCCAGGCTCAGGTAATGGTGACGCACCAGCACCTGCCCGTCTTGCAGGGCCGGGGTCTGGACTTCCACCAGCTTGAAGTTGCTGGTGGTGGCTTCGCCCTGAGGGCGGTTGTCAAGCAGGATCTGGTGGTTGGTGGGCATCTGAAAGTCTCCGTTTGCAGAAATCAAGGGGGTTAATCGGTGGATGGACTCTGCGCGGCGCGCCGGGTCACGTATTTGAAAGTGCCGGTGGCGGCTGCGCACAGCTGCCCCTCGGCATCGTGGATGTGGCCTTCGGTGAAGGCCATGCTGCGGGTGCGGTGCACCAGGCGACCTTGGCCCACCAGCTTGTCGCCCGCAGGCACTTTGGCCGGGCGCATGAAGGTGGTTTTCATTTCGATGGTGACCACCCCCATGTCCGGATCGACGCTGCGTGCCGCCGTGGCCATGATCACGTCCAGGAAGGTCATGACGGCACCGCCATGCGTGACATCGAAGGAATTGAGGTGCTCGGGACGCGGCGCGAAATGCAAGACGGATTCACCACCTTCGAACTTCTCCAGGGTGAAACCGAGGTGCTCAACAAAAGGGATGTGGGCGCCGAAAGGGATGCTCATGTTCAGACTCACGTGCCCGCTCAACCGCCAATGATGGCGCTGACCCCGCCATCCACCGCCATCCATTGGCCCGTGATGTGCTTGCCCGCATCCGACGCGTAGAGCAGGGTCAGCCCCTTGAGGTCTTCGTCGTCGCCCAGACGGCGCAGCGGCGCCTTGGCAGCCATGTTGTCGGCGCCCAGCTGTTCGAGCAGTCCGTAAGTCATCTTGCTGGGAAAAAAGCCAGGGCAGATCGCGTTGACAGTGATGCCGTGCTCGCCCCACTCGCCCGCCAGCGCGCGCGTGAAGTTGATGACCGCGCCCTTGGAGGTGTTGTAGGCAATCGTCTTCATCTCTGAGGGATTGCCCGCCAGACCGGCGATCGAGGCCACGTTCAGGATGCGGCCCTTGCCACGCGGGATGAAGCAGCGGCGGGCGACCTCTTGCGAGAGGATGAAATACCCCCGCACATTGAGGTTCATGACCTTGTCCCAGGCCTCGACCGGATGCGCTTCGGCGGGGGCACCCCAGGTCGCACCGGCGTTGTTGACCAGGATGTCGATGGGGCCCATCCGCTCGACGGTTTCGGCCGCCAGGCGGCGGATGTCTTCTTCTTTCGCGCAGTCCGCGGCGATCCAGCGGGCGTCGATGCCTGCAGCCTGCAGTTCGGCGGCCGCCTCTTCCAGGTCGGCCGCCTTGCGCGAGCTGAGCATGATCTTGGCGCCCGCTTCGCCCAGCGCATGGGCCATTTGCAGGCCCAGGCCGCGCGAGCCGCCGGTCACCAGGGCCACCTGGCCGGTCAGATCAAAAAGTTGTTGAATGGTGCGTGCCATGTGAAATCCTTGAAAGTTCAGAAAGCGTCTTCGGGAACGTCGGCGCAGGTGCTGTCGCGGCTGGACACCACCTGCAGCCAGGAGCTGATCTTGGGCAGTTCGTAGCGGTAGAAGTAACGGGCGGCGGCGCGGCGGCCCACGTCGGCAGCCGCATTGCTGCTTGCGCTGTGCGCCACATCGAGCCAGATCCAGGCGATGACCGTGTGGCCAAAGGCCTGCAGGTAGGGCACCGCGTTGGCCAGGGCCTGCGCTGGCTCGGCACCCTGCCAGGCGGCCTGGGTGGCCGCACCGACCTGCTGCAAGGCATCGAGCAGCTGGCGGGCTTCGGCTTGCCACTCGGGCGAGGCCTTGGCCATGGTGGCCTGCATCCGTGCGGCCAGCAGCTGCAGGCCTTTGCCGTTTTCCATCAGCACCTTGCGCCCCAGCAGGTCCATGGCCTGAATGCCGTGGGTGCCTTCGTGGATCATGTTCAGGCGGTTGTCGCGCCAGTACTGTTCCACCGGAAAGTCGCGTGTGTAGCCATAGCCACCATGGATCTGGATCGCCAGGCTGTTGGCCTCCAGACACCATTCGCTGGGGAAGCTCTTGACGATGGGCGTGAGCACTTCCAGCAGCAAACGGGCTTCGTCGGCCGCCTCGGGCGTGCCGGTGTGTTGCTCGTCCACCAGACGCGCACAGTACAAGGCCAGGGCCAGCGCGCCTTCGCTGTAGCTCTTTTGCGCCAGCAGCATGCGCTTGATGTCGGCGTGTTCGATGATGCGCACCTGGAAGGACGCCGGGTTTTTGCCTGCGGCGGTCATGGGTCGGCCCTGCGGCCGGTTTTTGGCGTAGTCCAGGCTGGCGTAGTAACCGGCCATGCCCAGCATGGTGGCGGCCATGCCCACGCCGATGCGCGCCTCGTTCATCATGTGGAACATGCACTTGAGGCCTTCGCCGGGCTGGCCCACCAAATAACCGATCGCTCCGGTATCGCCCCGTACCGGGTACTTGCCCTCGCCAAAGTTCAGCAGGGTGTTCGTGGTGCCGCGCCAGCCGCACTTGTGGTTCAGGCCCGCCAGCGCCACATCGTTGCGTTCACCGGTCAGCTGGCCATTTGTGTCCACCAGTTTCTTGGGCACGATAAACAGCGAGATGCCCTTGACCCCTGGCACCAGCTGACCGTTGGCATCCGGGATCTTGGCCAGCACCAGGTGGATGATGTTTTCGGTCAGCTCGTGTTCACCGGCCGAAATCCACATCTTGTTGCCGCGCAGCCGATAACGTGGACCGAGTGGGTCGCTGGCGTGGTCAGCCCCATCGGGCACGGCCCGGGTCGCCACATCGCTCAGGCTGGAGCCCGCCTGCGGCTCGGACAGGCACATGGTGCCCGAGAAGCGGCCATTGAATTCGTTGAGGGCGAAGACCTGTTTTTGCAGCTCGGTGCCGTGCGCCATGAGCAGGTTGGCGTTGCCGGTGGTGAGCATGCCCGAGCCGATGCTGACCGAGGCCATGCCAAAAAAGGCGTTGGCCGCGGCTTCCACCGTGTAGGGCAGCTGCATGCCGCCAATGTCGTAGTCCTGCGCGGCGCTCAGCATGCCCGATTCGGCATAGGCCTTGCACGCATCGTGCGTGGCCTGCGGCAGGATGACTTTTTCGCCGTCGAACTTCGGCTCTTCGGTGTCCACCAGCCGGTTGAACGGGGCGTACTTTTCGCGGGCGATGCGTTCGCAGGTGTCGAGCACGGCATCGAAAGTTTCACGGCTGTGGTCGGCAAAGCGCTCGCGCTGCTGCAGCTCGGGCACCTGGAGCCAGTCGTAGAGCAGGAAGTCGATCGTGGGGCGCAGGGACATGAATCAGACTTTCTTGGCAAAACCCCGTAGGAGCGAGCCCCTGCTCGCGAATGTCAGGGTTGCCTGGGCAACCATCAAAATTCGGCCGCAGGGGCGGCCTCCTACAGAATACAAAAACAAAGGGCAGGAAGCATCATGCCCCCTGCCCTCGTGTGGATCAGCCATCCACGTGACAGTGCATCAGAGCACTTCGAAGATGCCGCAGGCGCCCATGCCGCCGCCGATGCACATGGTCA
>JACCDV011216743.1_pt1 | contig 39553 bp, 39 predicted proteins | sample 7446131 | NCBI WGS metagenome assembly JACCDV01 (sample SAMN15323448, study PRJNA562643) | freshwater metagenome | isolation source: river surface water | place: USA:Blue River Watershed | collected 2017-08-17
ATTTGCTCCCCGGGCAGGAATCGGTCACGAGTTACTAAGTTTTTTATTTCACTTCGTTCATAAAAATCTAAGTACTCTCGACCCCGACTCACTTGTTCGCAAGCTCACAGCGTTCCTTCTTTCGAATCCTGACATGAGACGCATTGGCGTCTCATTCCCAGGAAGCGCACATAGAAAAAGCCAGACACTAAGTCTGGCTTTTTCTGCGCGCTCCCCGGGCAGGATTCGAACCTGCGACCAATCGATTAACAGTCGACTGCTCTACCGCTGAGCTACCGAGGAATGTCTTTATTTATACTATATTTATGCCTTGGCTTTCGTATAGTGGCTCTATTGTACAGAAAATCAAACAATATTCAACCCGGTGTCTGTTTACCGGATTTTGGGGAGAAATACACAGGTGAGTTACTCTATAAAAAGTAGTATAATTAATTCATTACCACTAATATTGAATACTATGCTGACACTATATACGAAACCATCTTGTGCCTTCAGTCGAAGAGTACAAGCTGTTATTGATCGTTTGGGACTACAGGTAGAGACGAAGGATATCGAAGCAGATGAGGCAGTAGCGGCCGAGCTAGTAGCTCGTGGCGGTAAGCTCCAGGTGCCTTATTTGGTAGACATAGATGCAAACGTTGAGATGTATGAGTCAGACGATATTGTGACCCATCTCCAGAGTACCTATGGTAAATCTGTGGCCGGAGCAGCTACCCGACCACGAGTGCATATTTCAGACAATGCTTGTATCTCGTGCGAAGGATAGTTTATGTACGTAAGAGTAGCGGTGTATCCCGGTAATAAAAGAGAAGAAATAAAAGTACTGGGAGAACATCGTTTTGAGATTAAGGTTAAAGAGCCAGCTGAGCGCAATCTAGCCAATGTCCGAGTGAAAGAATTGCTGGCCGAGGTCTATAAGGTAGAACAGAAGCAGGTCAGGATGGTGTCGGGGCATCAGAATAGTCGGAAAATCTTTTCCATACCTGATTAGCTTGTAATAAGTACAACAATCATGTCATTTCAAAATATTGCTTTTAAGCACACTAACATTGCGGTAGATAGTGCTCTTGATGGATATGTAGCCGAAAAGCTTGATACCTTAGCTAAATACACAGACGCTGACCTGGCTAAGGTAGAAGTGGAGTATGAGAAAATTCCTTCTCACCGTCAGGGTGATGTGTGTCGAGTGGAGGTAAATATCAGTGTCGGAAAAGACTTCTATCGTGCAGAAGAAACCAAAGAAACTTTTGAAGCAGCCATCAATTTAGTGCGTGATGAGCTAGAAATGGAGATGGATAAAACTCAAAAGAAGCGCATTAGTCTCTTCCGTCGTGGGGCCAGAAAGATTAAGGAGATGATGAGATTCACAAACTAAATCAAAATAAAAACGGTGCTTAGCACCGTTTTTATTTTTTCTGTAGATAGCCAACCCAATATTGGCGCTTAAAGAGGCGGTCGCCAACTTTGGCGTAGCCACTTTTGCGTTCTAGTTTGTGTATATGAAAGAGTGGTTCGTGGTACTGTCTAAATTCTTTTTCAGTAAGGACTCGTTCGGTAATGCCAACCTCGGGCAGGTGATAGGTGCCAGCTTCATTACCGGGATGAGTTTTTAGTAGGGTGGCCGCGTTTTTATCTCCCTCTAGAGCCAAGAGTCGAACGAAGAAATAACCGTTAGGTGCTAAAACTCTATCAAGTTCAGAGAGATAAATAGTACGCTCATCCTCGGTCAGAGAATTAGAAGACATAATGTCTAAAGCGAGATCAAAAGTGTTGTTTTTGAAGGGTAGGTAGGTGCCAAAACTTTGCTCAATAAATGTGGCGTTTACCCCTGCCTCCTTGGCTCTTTCATTGGCGATTTTGATGGCGGTTTTAGATATTTCGACACCAGTAGCAATCGCTCCCTCACTAGCTAGGAAGATGCTGTTTTTGCCGGTGCCAGAACCAAGGTCTAGGACTCTTAGGTCTGATAAATCCACCTTAGCCTCCTTTTTTAGGTACTTCAAAAAGCGCTTAAAATCATTTTGCGGTTCACTACCTCCGGTCACTAGGAGGTTTTTATTATATTCACGGTCCCACTCTTTCGCCTGAGCCATGTTATTTGAAGTAGTTAGAAAAGTCGGTTTCGTTTTTGCCTTCAGGTACGATGCGGTCTATAACCAAAACTTCATCTTCAAGGTGAGCTGATTTAATCTTAAAGCGTTTACCTTCATGCATAAAGAAGGTTTCTGGCCAACCGTCAAAGGCGCAGATTTTGCGGTAACAATCCAGAGCGACTTCGCCCTTTGGTAGGTTTAGTGGATCAAGGTGTAGTTCGGCCATGTCTTTGGTAATTTTGGTACAAAAAGTAGCCTGGCTATGGTCCTGCTCTACGGGGGTGATATTACCAGCTGGTAGCTCACGCATAACATGCACTAATAGATCTCCGCAGATTAGACTAGCGATTCTATCAAGCTCTCTGCCGGGAATTGGTTCGGGTAGGGAGACAGGTTGCTGATACAAAATCGGACCATGGTCCAGCTCTTTATCCATCTGCATGATGGTTACACCACAGGCGCTAAGGTCTGTAAGAAGGGTGCTACGAATCGGGCTGGCGCCACGAAGTTTGGGTAAGAGAGAGGGGTGTGCGTTGATGGTGCCGTATTTAGGAAGAGAGAGAAGCCATTCTGGCATTATCTTGCCGTAAGCAAAGACTACAAAAAAATCCCAATCAGTTTCTGTAAGAAAGGTTAAGTCCTCTTTATTTTTCAGTGAAGCTGGTTGAAAAACCGGAATATTATGAGCTTCACCCCAGACCTTAACTGGTGGTGGGGTTAAAATTTGCTTGCGGCCAACTGGTGCGTCGGGGGCGGTGACGATTAGGCTAGGTGCCACATCAAAGGTGCCCATTTCAGTGAGGGCAGTTACCGCTAAGTCTGGGGTTCCAAAAAAGGCAAACTTCATGTGCGAGAGGCTTCTCTTTGGGTTTTGTCGTTTAGTTCATCTTTAGTCCAAACCTTTTCAGCTCGGTCAGTGAAGAGGATACCATCGAGGTGATCAGTTTCGTGCTGCATGATTTGGGCTAGTAGGCCACCAGCGCCACGGGTAAATTTTTTGCCGTTTTCGTCTAGCGCTTCAATGGTGACATTGGTGGCACGTCGCACTAGACCGTATTGGTCTGGTATTGAAAGGCAGCCCTCACCAACTACGTGAGACTTTTTAGAAACTTTAGTGAAGCGAGGGTTGATGGCAATAACTGTCGGTAGACGGTCAGCTTCACCGCTCTGGTCTTCAATAATAAACATGCGCTTACTGACACCAATCTGTGGAGCGGCAATAGCGACAGCGGTATAACCATCAATTTTGTAGGTTTTGATGGCAGTGCGTAGATCTTTAAGAAGTTTGGCTACTGTGCCATCTTTAAACTCTTCAGGGGTTATTTCTTCTGCCATCGTATGAAGGGCAGGGTGATTTTCGGGGACTAATTTGGCCATAGATAATAAAACGGTACCACAAAAAACGTTACTAGACAATACGGTTAGGGTTTCTTTCGATTTTTATATAAGGGGGCACTTGGCGCACTTGTTCGGTGAAGGCTTTTACGTCTTCACTCTTGGTGAGTCTAAATAGAGCATGCCTTAAAGTCTTTTCGTTGGTAGAGGCTGGGTTGCTGTAGTAAGAGCCCGAAAATGATCCTAGTAGGTGTTTGAGCCCCTTCTCGGTTTCAATAACTGTCTCTTTGCTACCCACCCAGCTTAATAGCATAAAGGTGGCAAAAGGTGGGTAAGACAGACTGTGTCTGAGGCCAATCTCTTCGTTATAGAAAAGCTCCAAGCTACCATGAGTGGCGTTTTGTAATACTGAGTCGGGTGCTGTTCGGGTTTGGACCATTACTTCATGATGTGAACGTTCGCGTAGTTCTAGTAGTAGTCTAAAGACGTTTTCGTCAGCTCGCCAGGTTGGGTTAGCTCTGGTAGCGTCAAGAGACATCACGGCCGAAAGATCCACCCCTTCATTTTGGAGGTAGGGTAAAGCCATTTGTGTTCCCACTAGCACCACATTTCTTGAAGAATAAAAATCCTCCATTATTTTTTGGGCTTTTTTTCGGGTGGTGGCGGTGGTGTGGTCTAGCAAAAGGATTTTGGCTTTAGGAAAATGATTATGGGCATCATCATATACATGCTGTATACCAATACCTCTGGTCTTTAGGCGCCATGAGCCACAAGTAGGGCAGGTGTCTGCGGCCCGTATTCTACGGCCAGAGGTACTAGAAAGAAACCATCTTTCCTCGTTACCGGTTGGAGAAATAGTTTTAATGAGTGAATAAGGGGTTTGTGAGTCGGGGCAGCGGAAGATGTGTCCGCAATCTATACAGGTCACTACCGGAGCCAGGCCTCTTCTGGCGCCATAAAGAAAGACACGACCTTTGCCTTCTAGAATGGTATTTACTCTGGCTATTAGTTCTTTAGAAAACAATGCAAAAGGGATATCAGGAGTGGAGCGATCTTTTTGTTCGATGATAGTTAAAGGGGCGGCAAAGGCTATGCGTTTGGTGGCGTCATTATAAGTATTGTAGATATCTTCTCGACGGAGGTATTCGTCTTCGGTCCGAGGAACCACGTCACCAAGAATACAACTACGACCAGTAGCTTTGGCGTAGGTAATAAGAGCGGTACGGTGGTCTAGATATGGTCTCTGATTGGTTTGGTAGTAATCACTGGCTGATTGCTCAATGATAATTGATAAAAGATCAACTCTGTCTAAATAGGCATGAGAAGGAGTGGTGATGATTAGTTTGGCTAGGCTGGTATCTTCATAAGCTTTATAAGCCTGGTCACGTTCTCTTTTGGTTTGGCTAGGAGAAAAAACCACTACTCGGTCTTCAATACCTTGGGTTAGGTTGCTTACGGCATAACCAACATCAACACTGGTTGGTACTACAAAAACTATCGAACCCCTTCTAGCTAAGATACTTCTAATGTGACTACGATAAGAGACATACCGCTCTTTTATGGAGGCGGTAAGTAAATAGGGAGTACCATCTTCGTTGGCGGTCAGGGTAGAAACGGTAGGGAATTGATAGGTACCCAGACGAACGTCTGGTGGCAAAAGTTGATAGAGGATAGCGCCAACACTGGTCGGGTAGATAGTGGCTAGTTTTTCTGCTGTTAGTCTGATGCTTTCAGGGACTTTGGTGTTACTGGTTTGGTCGGGCAGTTTGCGTAGGGTAAAGGAGGCATTTTTAAGAGCGGTTTTTTGTTCGGCCACTGATTTGGAGTTGGTTACAATGGCTTTGTGACTCTTACCCCGAATTGGTACGTCCAAAAAAGTTCCAATTCCATGGTCGATGGCACTGTAATAAGAAAGAGTATCAATTTTTGTGCCGCGGATAAGTGGTATAACCTCAATAACAAACATGTGGCGGTATTGTAACAGATGTCTAAAAAATAGTAGAGAAACAACCCTAAAAGCAAAGCTTTTAGGGTTGTTTCAAATGCTAATCTCTAAAACTCGTCTAAGTATGAGATATCGGCACCGATAGAAGTAAGTCTTTCCACTAGCTTCTCGTAACCGCGGTTGATGCTATAGATATTGCGCAACACGCTTTTACCTTTAGCGCCGAGCATGGCGATGAGTAGGATGGTGGCTGGTCTTAAGGCGGGCGGACAAATAAGTTCTGCTGGTTTTAGGGTAGTTGGACCAGTGATGTAAATACGGTGTGGGTCAGCCAGTACGGTATCAGCTCCTAGTTTATCTAGCTCAGTAAAGTAGATAGCGCGCTTTTCATACACCCAGTCATGAATTAGGGTTTGGCCTTGGGTCTGGGTGGCGATTACGGCAAAGAAGGGGAGATTGTCGATATTTAAACCTGGATACACGGCTGGGTGAATTTTTTCGTGGAGCGCCACTAGCTTAGAAGGTAGGGTAGTAATGTCTACTAACTTGGTTTGGTTGTTGTGGCTGAGATAAACTTTACTCTTTTTGTATTTGAAGCCCATCTTTTCCAACTTCAACAACTCTAGTTCTAGGAATTCAATCGGACAACGAGTGATGGTTATTGATGAGTTGGTCACGATAGCAGCGGCCAAGAAAAACATACTATCGGTTGGGTCTTCGGAGAGGTTGTACTCAACATCCATTTTTATACTAGATACACCGGTCACCTTAAGGGTGGTGGTACCAATGCCTTCAATTTTGACTCCCAGTAACTCTAAGAAAGCACAGACCTCCTGCACCATATAGTTGGCTGATGCGTATTTAATGACGGTGGTGCTTGGGGTTAGGGCAGCTGCAAAAAGAGCGTTTTCAGTAACGGTGTCGCCTGATTCGTACAGAATTATTTCTTCAGGGTGCTTTAGGTCAGCATTAACCTCATAGGCTGTGTCAGTGGTCTTTATTTCTACACCAAACTTTTCTAGGGCATAGAAGTGAGGCATTACGGTACGACTACCAAGTTTGCAACCACCAGATTGCGGTAGGCTGAATTTTGAAAATAGGTGGATGAGCGGTCCGATAAACATCACGATACTGCGCGTTCGTCTGGCGGCCTCTACATCAATTTTAGAGAGGGTAAACTTTTTTGGTGGAGTAATGATTATCGAATTACCTTTCCATTCCACTTTTACGCCGATACTCTCCAGTACTTCAATAAGACGATGCACTTCTTCGATTCTGGGCATGCGATGGAGGGTAGTAGTGCCGCGGTTGAGCAAACTAGCACAAAGCAGTCCCACGGCTCCGTTTTTAGAAGTATTAGTCTCAATTATGCCGGAAAGTTTTTTGCCGCCATCGATGGTCACATTTACTGTGCCGGGAGAAAGGGTAATGAGGTTTTTGCCTAAAGCGGCTCCAATCCGCTTTAACATATCAGCGCTGAGGTTTTGTTTACCTGCTTCAATTCTAGCGATGGCACTTTGGGTGGTTTTAAGTTTTTTAGCTAAGTCTGCCTGGGTTAGACCTTTTGTCTCTCTCATGTCGGCAATGCGATGTCCAATATTTTGCATATCAATGCACTATAGCATATATGCTATAGCAATACCCTTTAACCTTTTGGGGAAAATGCTGTACTATTAGGACTCTTATGTTTTGGGATAACCTTACGCCAAAAATTGGTATTGATCTGGGCACCACCAGTATTTTGGTTTTTATTCCGGGTCAGGGCATTGTACTTAATGAACCTTCAGTAGTGGCGGTGTCTGATGATAATAAGGTTTTGGCGGTGGGTTCTGAAGCTAAGCGCATGATTGGGCGTACTCCAGATAGTATTCGGGCATATCGACCAATGAAAGATGGGGTGATTGCGGACTATCGTGTTACTGAAGTTATGCTTCGCTATTTCTTGCGTAAGGCTTTACCGAAGTTTAATTTACTCAAACCTGATGTGATGGTGTCGGTGCCGGCTGGAGTTTCTTCAACCGAAAGACGAGCCGTGGTGGAAGCTACTATTAAAGCAGGAGCTCGTAATGCTTATGTGGTGAAGGAGCCGATACTGGCAGCTATTGGGGCTGGCGTGCCTATTTATGAGCCACAAGGACATATGATTGTTGATATTGGTGGTGGCACTATCGATGTAGCCGTTATTTCTCTTGGTGGTATTGTGGCGGCCAATTCTGTGAAATGTGCTGGTAATCGTATCGATGCTTCGATTGTTGATTATGTTAAGAAGACCCGCAACCTATCAATTGGAGAGAAGACGGCTGAAGAAATTAAGATAAAGGTAGGCTCTGCGCTACCGCTTGAAGAAGAGTTGGTAATGGAGGTAAAGGGACGCGATGTGCTTACTGGTTTGCCACGTACTACCGAGATACGCACCAACGAGGTGGTAAGAGCTATTGGTCGTGAATTAAGGGAGATGGTAAAAGCGATTAAAGACGTCTTTCAAGAGACTCCGCCTGAACTAGCAGCAGATATTATTGATGGCGGTATTATTATGACTGGTGGCACTTCACAGCTTCGTAATTTTCCCGAACTGGTCCGGCGTCGTTCTGGTGTAAAGGCTCATATGGCCGATCAAGCCCTCTTTTGTGTGGTGACCGGTACTGGTGTGGCTCTTGAACACCTGGATACCTACAAACGTACCGTGTTGGCAAAGCGTTAAATAAAAATCACACAGAGAGGTGTGATTTTTTTAAGGGGATTGTCTTCGTAATTGTCTATCTAGATGAGATACAATAGTGGTAATGAATGAGGGAATGCCTAAGCAGTTTGCTTCACCGGAGGAGGAGTTGCGCTATTTGCGTGAGCGTATTGCCATGCGTGAACAAGAGTTAATGGCTAGAAGCGCCGAGTCTGACCTGGCCGATACCGAGACGATAGGTAAAGCCGAGATTGAGGAATACGCCTCTTTTACCCCGAAAGTGATTTTGGATAGAAGTCATGTCATTTCTGACCCGCATTTAGCGGCTTCGGTTGAGCAAATAAACGCTTCTCATAGTCCAGTGGACGATATCATAGAGATTGCTCGGGAGCGCGGAGTTCGTAATGCTTTATCGGTGCTCGAAAAGGTGAAAAATCCTTTTTTGGTAGATGAGGTACACCGCGAATTAGTTTCGTATATAAGAGGTGAAGTGACGGTAGACGGTCTTAAAGAAGGGGTGGCACCTTGGCAACTGCTCCATATGACTCTCTATGAGGTGACTCTCCCTGAGATTAAAAACGACAACCAAAAAGAGTATCAGATAGCCGAATTGGTAGGCATGATGGAACAGCTTTTTGCCTCCATGCGTACCATGGCGGCTGAAGCTGAGGGTAATCATATGGTTATTGAGTTGGCGGTGGCAGACAATAGTGATGATATTGTTTTTTATGTAGCGGTACCAAATCAGTTTGTGACACTATTTGAGAAGCAGGCTCTTTCATTGTTTCCTTATGCTGAGATAAGTATCAAAGCCAACGACTACAACGTTTTTGTTGATAATGGCTTTACTTACATGGCCGAAGTAACCGAGGAAAAGCACCCAATCTATCCACTTAAGATGCATGATGGTTTTTCTTCTGATCCATTGGCGGTTATCCTAAACGCCTTTTCTAAGATTGAGCGCGAGGGTGGGGGAGCAGCTATTCAGTTTGCGTTACGACACCCAAAGAAAAAGTATCGCAAGGACTACGAGGGAATAATCAAAAACATGGAGAAGGGCATGAAAGCCAGTGATGCTATTTCCCGCAGTACTATTAGTGGTGAGCTGATGGCAACAGTGGCAGACATGTTTGCCAACAAGAAGAAAGAAGACGAAAAGCCAAAAGATGTAGATAGTCAGAAGATTGAATTGTTTTCAAAAAAGATTGAGTCTGACATCGTGGAAGCTAATATCCGCATTGCCGTTTCAGCTAAGACCGAACAAAGAGCTGGAACTATTTTGAAAGAGATTGAATCAACTTTCAATCAATTTTCATTACCAAATGGTAATACTCTAAAATTCAGCGTGGCCAAGGGTGGTTTTCAGTTACGTCTTCAGAAAGACTTTGCCTTTCGTGAATTTACTAAACGCAATGTGTTGCCACTATCGCTTACCGAGTTGTCGACTTTAATTCACTTCCCAGGTAACGGCATTATTTCTTCACCACAGTTTAAGCAGTCACAATTTACTACGGCTGCCGCACCAAACGATATGCCTACCTCCGGTACGCTGATTGGAGACAATAAACATCGTGGTACCGAGAAGCCTATTTACATGACCGAGCTCGACCGTATGCGTCACCTCTATATCATTGGGCAGACTGGTACTGGTAAGTCTAAGTTTATGACTAATACCATCATCCAGGATATCCAAGCAGGAAATGGTGTTTGTATGATTGACCCGCACGGTACTGACATCGAGGAAGTACTAGGAGCGATTCCGCCACATCGTCGCGAGGATGTTATTTACTTTGATCCGTCACGCATGGAGCGGGTGGTTGGTTTAAATATGCTCGAGTACGACATCACTAAGCCTGAGCAGAAGACATTTGTCGTCAATGAGCTATTTTCTATATTCCAAAAGCTTTATGGTGCCAACCCAGAGAGTATGGGTCCGATGTTTGAGCAGTACTTCCGTAACGCCACGATGCTCGTCATGGAAGATCCGGATAGTGGTAATACCCTGATGGATATTTCTAGAGTGATGGCTGATTCTCAGTATCGTCGCTACAAATTATCTAAAGCCAAAAACCCAGTAGTGGTGCAGTTTTGGAGTGAAATAGCCACCAAGGCAGGTGGTGAGGCGTCGCTCGAAAATATCGTACCTTACATCGTATCAAAGTTTGACGTCTTTACTGCCAACGACTACATGCGACCGATTATTGGTCAGCAGAAGTCAGCTTTCAACTTTAGGCAGATAATGGATGAGCGAAAGATTCTTTTGGTTAATCTATCAAAGGGTCGACTCGGTGAAATCAACGCCAATCTCATCGGTATGATTTTTGTTGGTAAGATTCTCATGGCGGCGCTGTCACGTGTAGACGACCCAACCAAGAGCTTCCCGCCGTTTTATCTTCATATCGACGAGTTCCAAAACGTCTCTACTCCAGCGATTGCCTCTATTCTCTCTGAAGCGCGTAAGTACAAGCTTAGTCTTACTGTAGTGCATCAGTTTATTGCTCAGCTTGATCCGGTTATTAAAGATGCGGTTTTTGGTAACGTTGGCTCACTGGTTTCTTTCCGAGTTGGTACCGAAGACGCTCAATTCTTAGAACAGCAGTTTGCCCCAGCCTTTACCGCTAAAGACATCATGAATACACCAAACTACAATGCTATTGCCCGTATTTTGGCTAACGGTGTACCAACCAAGCCATTTAGTGTGGCGATGCGTCCACCAATTGAGTCTGACCCGGCTTTGGTGGCAGAGCTTATCGAATACAGTCTCTCTCGCTACGGACGACCGCGAGCCGAGGTAGAGGCGGAGATTTCCCAAAGATATGCTAAAAAACCGGCCGTTCCGCCAAGCCCTGGTGTTATGATGTAAGTATGTCTGAGCGGATTACACCAACAGCAGAAGAGATTTCACTGCAAGCTAATGATTTTGAAAAACTAAATGTAGATTTGGATGCTGTTCGTAATATTGAACAAATAATTTACGAATTTAAAAGTGCTTATAAAGAAAGTAATCCAACTGAAGCCGAGTATAAAAATGCGATTGAAGACATATTTCGTAAGGTAAAAGATATTTCAGATAAAGTTAGAGATTTCGAAATGTCACTCCCGGCTGAAGGGGATAAAATTACCGCTGAGGAGTTGGCTGAACTTTTTGCTAATCTTGATAGTTGGTCAACTGACTTAAAGGAACATGCGCATCAGATTCAAGAAGCCACTATTGCCTATAATGAAAGAGTCAGTGCCCTTGAGTCACAAAACGCTGATGTAGATTCGGAGGTTGTTCCAGAATCTGATGTAACGGTGGCACCGGTTTCTGCTGAAAACGACGAAGTTGCCAAAAGTGACGGAGATTCTACTGCCACTGTATCCGCACCAGATCCGGCGCCTGTGGCTCCATCACCAGCTCCTGCTCCTAAAACTGCTTCTGTAAAAAAGACGGTTTATAGCACAAAAGATAAAGAGGTGCCGGAGGTCAACATTGAGCAGTTAAAAGAACAACTGCTTGGTGGTGATTTGGCTTTTTACAAAAACGCAAATGGCAAATATAAGAATAAGGCAGAGTTAGGAAAAGCGTTTGGTGATGTATTTAGATATCACAATGTTTCTAAGAAGCTCGGTGATGAGTTTTTTGATAATCAATTCGAGCATATATTTCCGCAAATTGATCGCGCCAGAACCAGTAAAGAATTCGACATTGTAAATGAATTAAGGGAACTAATGCTCGAAAAGGCTCTTGAGGTTATTGCTGCAGATCAAGTGGCGGATATTCCGGTAGATAATGAAGCTCCTCTTGAAAGAGGAGTGAGTGAAGTAGAGGCTGATGTAACAGCCCAAAAAGAACGTTTGGCCGATCTCGAAAAGCGCTTTGGTCATGACGCAGCCTTTGCTTCAAGTGATAACTATAAAATTGCTAAAGAAAGAATCGATCAAATTGATAGTGTGCAGACAAGTGACCCTAATTCTGCCAGTAAACAAAAAGATAAATATCTATCTTCATTAGAAGTGGCGCTTGATAAGTTAACTCTAGAGTCAAATAGTCTAATTGAAGATGTTGAGATAAAAAAAGAAATACTTGAACCTAGTCCTTCTGATGCTGATGGTGGTGAGAAATACCCTACTCCGGGTGAAAATTTATCAACACCGAGCGCTTTTGATGATGAACCATTTGAGCAGAATGTGCCCGAATGGTTTGCTACCGAATCTCATGGCACCGAGGTTGATTCAACCAAGGTATCAGCTGAAGAGAAAAAGATTGTCATAGATATTCCTCTAGAGGGAGAGAGTGCGCCTGTGGCTGCTACCGCTAAGGACTCGGCTTTGGTAGAAAGATATCAAAACGCGAGAGGGGTTTGGCGTGAGGCTTCAAGGGCACATGGAGCCAAAGAGGCAGAGTATCAAGCTGCTCTTAAAGATTTTTATAATGGTGATAATTGGAAAGCCAAACTACGAGTGGGGCTCTTCAGTGCAGCTAGTGCTATTGGTCTAAAACCTAACTTGCCGCCGGCGGTAGCCGCTCTTGAGGCTGAGTATAAGAGTACTCGCCAGGCCTACGCTGAAGCTTTGGCGGTGGTGCTGGCTGGTCGTGGTGAGTTGGGAAATGTAGGGCTAGGTGAAGATCCAGCTAAAGCCAAAGCCGCTTTTGCTGATAAATACATCATCAATCCTCAGCAGGAGCTTTTGAAGTTGCAGGAATATAGTCTACTTCGTCCCGAGACTCGAGAAAAGGTAAAAAATGCCATGGGCTTCTTAGCTAAACATAAGTGGCATACTCGAGTTGGTATGGTGGCAGCGGCCGGTGTGGTTGGTGGTCTAACTGGTGGAGTTGGTCTAGCGGCAGCAGGAGCGTCTTGGCAGGTTTGGAAAATGGCTGCTGGTACAGTGGCGTCTTTGGGAGCTGCAAAGGTTGCCAAGATGGCTACAGACAGAAGGGTGGAAATGGCTAATGTGGAAGCTGGTATAAACACTAGAGACACCAAGAAAAACTTTAATCTTGATGATTTAGACAGCTTAGCTTCAGGTTATGCCAGGACTCAGAAGGAGGTTAAAGACGCTGAGAAATTTCAAAAGAAGGCGGTCTTTGGTGCGGCTATAGCCGCTGGTGGTGCGACCGGTGTTGCGCTCGGGCAGGTGCCAGAAGGTTTTGTGTCTGTCACTAGTGAAGATGTAGTAGTTTCTCCGTTCGCTCGTGATATTGCCTTGCCTTACTCAGGAAGAGAGGGTGGTTTTGAGCATGTTATCAGTGATCTAAATCTGGGAGAAGACTTCAACGCTGCTGCGCTTACCAGTGAGCAAACCGCTCAGATTGAATCTTTCCTTAGGATAAAAATTACCGACTATCTTGATGCTAACGTAAACATGTCGGAAGCGAAGCTGGAGCAAAACCTTTATAGTGTGCTTGAGCGTAAGTTTGGTAACGAGCCGTGGTGGCTAGAGGCTAATATCCGAAAAGTGGATATTGGAGAAATTGTCCTACGACCAGTTGGGGCGGCTATTTCAGCTGAGGCACCACTAAATGTAATGCCTAATCTTTCTCCGCTTGATAATGATGTTAATCCAAGCACAGAGGCAGTGTCTGGTGAAGTTTATGAAGTGGTAAAAGGAGATACACTTGGTGAAATAATGCTCGATAAATTCAAGCTCCAGTTTAGTGGTTTTGATGGTGCGGAAAAGCAGGAATTATTAAATAGGGTTTTTGCCAAACTTGAAAGTGATCCAGACTTAGCTCGACAAGCCGGATTTATCCGCAGTGGCAATTTTGATGCCGATCTTATCTATCCTGAAGATAATATAAATATGTCAGTCATGCAGGACCTTATAGACAGAGAAGGTGAGCGTATGGCGGTGCTAGAAAACTTCCAGAAGTCAGCACCACTGCCAGTAGAGGTGGAGGCTGATGTAAAGAGTGTGCCTATTACCGTGGTTGAAAAGCCGGTTGTGGCGCCTAGTGAAGTAAACTTTGAGGGCCGTACCTACACCGAGGCCGCACCAGCAGAAATGGCAAGAGTGCCGGAGAAGCCATCTGCACCAGTCGCCCCTAAGATCACGCCACTTAATGGTCAGTATTTAGATCATCCAGCCTATAAGGATTATCTGACTAAGGTATTTGGTTCTGAAGATCAGGCCTTGCGTGAGGTTCTTAAGTCAGCCAAGGCTTTCGATGCCAGCACCTATGATGTGTTTGATGGTATGAAGGGTTATGAAAGTCCTTACACCTTACTTGGTGATATGAAGATGAAGGACTATGTTGAATTTACTAAACAGAGTCCGGTTGAAATACGAGCTTTCTTGACCGAAAACAATATTAAATACGAAACCTACTTGGCCTGGGTGGGTAAGATTAATGAACTCAAGGCCAGTCTTCCAGCTAACGAAAATACCAGAATCGGTGACCTGTTTGGTCGTGAAGTAGCATTAGAAGCGGCTAAAAAACTTCAAAAATAAATTTCTTTTATGAACACTACAAACATCAGTACGGTCAAAGACATTTTCTTGGAGGCTCTTGAAGCAAGTGATGAGCAAAGTCTTGTGGAAGAAGTTGGGACTTTGGTTTTTCAGAGTGCTTTGATGCGTTATTATGCTCTTCACGAAGAGGAAACCAAATCATTTGATTCTTTTATTGAGTCTCACGTTGCTCATGAATCATTCATGGAAGAATTGTGTGCAGAGTATCCTGATTTTGAAAAACTATTGGTGAGTGAGATGCAAGCCTTTACCAAAAATGTAGAGACACTCAGTAACTAATACACAAGTTTTAAGAAAAATTTACTGCAGATAAAAAATTGTGATGGTATGATGGAAGAGTTATGGACAACAGCTCTTTAGGTACTTCTTTTGATTTTAATTCGCAAGCTGGTGTGATGGCAGTACTGACTGCTATACGTGCTAGCGATATTAGTTCCGCAGACAAAAACGAACTGCGTGATTTAGTTTTTTTGTATACCAATGGTGGCGGTGATCCATCAATTCGTTTAGCACTTGAGGGCAAGCTTCGTAATTTTAAGATTGTCCCGGTAGCTTCTACATCAGTAGCCGGTAAGTCGGTAGAAGAAAAGAAAGAGCCTGAGCCGGCAGCTGTTGTTCATCCTTTTGGCGCTTCAAGACCAGCTCCGGTTTTTAGTGCACCGAAGTTTACTCCTAAGTCGGTAACCGAGGCGGCTAAAGTAGTTGAGAAGGTATCCGTTCCAGTAGCTGACGCTATCCCCGCGGTTAAGGTGGCTGATGTTAATCCTGTAAAATTAAATACTCAAGTAGCTACCGCTCCAGTTAAGCCAGTAGTTAATATTGTTGCCCCAGTCCAAGCACCAGCCCCAGCCCCAGCTGCTGTCGCTCCTCAAGTAGCAGCCGTAAATGAGGTACCGACTATACCATCTACCGATGCTGATACCAGCAAATATCTAGACCGCATTCGCGAGATTAAGTCGGTGGTAAATGGCAAGGTTGGAAACCCGGTCAATTTGGTTGATATCAATAATGAGGTTGGGAGAGAGTATATGAATGCTCTCTTAGATGCCATGAAGCGTCTTGCTGGTGGGGCTGGTCAAATTGAGCCAGCAATGGCTCGGCTAGAGCTCGCTTTTGCTTCGGTCTTAGCTGCCATTGAAGCTAATGATAAGGCTAAGTCTAGTCAAGTAATTAAAGAGGAGAAGCCTACTATCATAAATCCGGTAGCGGAGACTGTATCTGCACCAGTGCCCGAGCCGGCGCCTGAGGTAAAACCAAGAGTAGTTGAGGAAAAACCGAGAGAACAAGTGATTGAACGCCAGGCTCCTCCGGTAATAGAAACACAGATGCCAGTTTCCACACCTGAGCCTGTAGCCTCGAGCGGTTTTGAAGCAGAATCAAATGTGGCAGAGAGGGAACTAGTCATTCCTAAAGTAGAGCCAGTTGCTAAGTATGTACCAGTGGCTCCGGCGGTATCTGAGTCACCACGTATTCTTACTCCAGAAGATTTGCCTAGTCCAGCTTCACTTGATACCAGCGAAAGTGGTGATCCGCTCTACACTAGAGAAATAGATGATGGACTAGAGCAGCTACTGTCTGATTGGATTTTGTTTAAAAAGAGCGGTCTATTTGGAACTGGTCCGAAGGGAAGAGAGCATCCACTCTTTAAAAAGATTGCCGGATTGCAGATTACTCTGCTGCTAGCTGGTCGCTTCGAGGGTTCGACTCAAGAAATTAAACAAAGTATCACCGACTATATGAATGGTTGGCGCTACGAGCAAGGTATTATCTACGAACAAGGAGAAGTATTTGAGCATTATCTAAGACGCGTCATTAAACAAATCTTGGATTTACAAAAAAGACGACGAAGTACATAATGGGTGATCTATGAATCACCACGCCTATCTGGCACAACCAGCCACCGTCACTAAAGCGGTGGTTAGTTGTTTCTACGACGTAAACCAATATGCTGATGTTAGCTACATTGAAGTGGGAACTTTTGGTATAGATGACGTTAGAGCCCTAACAGCCAGTGCTTACTCCACACCAGTGTCTGGTGATAAAAAATTGATTGTGGTTTTGTGTCGAGAGATCACTATAGAAGCTGAGCAAGCCCTCTTAAAGATTCTAGAAGAGCCGCCACAAACAACAGTGTTTTTGTTTATGCTACCGCTTGGGGCTTATTTATTGCCAACACTACTCTCGCGCTTTTATCGCTTGAGTAGTAGTTGTGAAAATGAAATCCCGATAGCTTTTGCTGAATTTAAGAGTATGAAAGTGGCTGATAGAATTTCCACAATAGTTAAGAAGTTGGATAACAAAGATCAGGAATGGGTTCAAGAAATAAAAGCGGGATTACTGTCATATCTGGACACCAATCAAGACAAGGCCAGAGGTGAAGAATTGTCGGCTCTCATGTTTGTGGCTGATTACCTGCAAACCAGAGGGGCTTCAAATAAGCAATTACTTGAGGAATTAGCCCTAACTTTAAAATAAGTCTGCAGATAAGGTTGAAAAATGTTACACTTTAGCAACAATAATTCAGTTTGATTACGTAATATGAGTTTTGATATCAAAAATCGTTTAGATGAAGTCGGAGTTTGGTTGCAAAAAGAGTTTTCGGGTATTCGTACCGGGCAAGCTAACCCAGCCCTGTTAGATTCTGTTGGAGTAGAGGCCTACGGCACTCGCATGAGTATTCAGCAGGTCGGGTCGGTTAGTAGTGAAGACGCGCGCACTCTTCGAGTGTCTGTTTGGGATGCTAGTCAGGTAGTGGCTCTAGAAAAAGCTATTCGTGAAGCTGATTTGGGTGTATCTGTAGTTACTGATTCATCAGGTCTGCGGGTTATTTTCCCTGAACTAACTAGTGAAAGAAGAACTCAACTGCAAAAACTTGCTAAGAGTAAATTGGAAGACGCCAGGGTATCAGTAAGAGCGGTGCGTGATGAGGCGATGAAGGATCTAGAGCGAGCTTTTAAGGCTAATGAAGTAAGTGAAGATGAAAAATTTGGTGCAAAAGAAACAATTCAAAAAGCTGTAGATGAGGCGAATGCTAAACTGGAGTCACTTTATATGGCTAAAGAGAAAGAACTGGCTTTCTAAACTTATATGTCGATAATTATTTTCTTTGCCGTCCTGTTTGTACTTGTGTTGGTGCATGAGTGGGGGCATTTTATAGCTGCTCGTAAGACCGGTATGCGGGTGGATGAGTTTGCGATTGGTTTTCCGCCCCGCTTGTTTAGTGTAAAAAAAGGTGAAACAGAATATTCTTTTAATGCTTTGCCAATTGGTGGCTATGTAAGAATTTTTGGTGAAAACCCTGACGAGGTAATGTCTGACGCAGACAAGCCCAGAGCCTTTGGCTCTAGACCAAAGTGGGCACAGGCGGTGGTGTTAGTGGCTGGCGTAACGATGAATGTTGTTTTTGCCTGGGTTTTGTTTTTTGCCACTTTGCTAATCGGTACACCTACTGCGGTTCTTGAAAATGAAGCTAGTAGTGCGGCTAAGCTTTACATCTCTGATGTGGTAGAAAGTAGTCCGCTCTTTGGACAGATGGTACCTGGGTCAATTGTTACCAGTCTTAGTACTGGTAGTGATGTTCTTAATAACCCAACTCCAACTACCTTTACTGAATTTATACAAAAAAGTGATGGTAATAGTGTGGCTATTACTTATGAGCTAAAGGGTGAGGTAAAGACGACTGAGGTGGTACCGGTTAAAGGTATTATTGAAGGTCAGAGTGAGCGTTATGCGGTGGGTGTGGCCTTGGCTTATGTTGAGACCAAATCAGCAAGTTTCCTTGAGGCGCTCTCTGGTGCTACCTCAGCTACTTATAATGGCTTGATTGCTATCACTGTTGGTTTGGGTACGCTCCTTGTTGGTGCTGTCTCTGGTACAGCCGACTTCACCCAAGTAGCTGGTCCGATTGGTATTGTGGGAATGGTGGGTGACGCTGCTACTATTGGTCTTACTGCACTTTTGACTTTTACGGCCATGATTTCTCTAAACCTAGCAGTTATCAATATGTTACCGATACCAGCTCTCGATGGTGGACGTCTGCTCTTTGTGGGTATTGAAGCGATTATTCGTCGCCCAATTGACCCAATTTGGATGGGTAGAGTAAACCTAATCGGCTTTGCGCTTCTTATGCTCCTCATGGTGGTGGTTACCTGGAATGATATTGTTAAATTAATATAAAACACTAGACAAAAATCCTACCCAGCGGTAGGATTTTTTTGTACCGCACTGCGGGGTGTTCTTTGGGAGATTGCTATGAAGGTATTCAATGCGACTAAGCGCGTGGTCATTGTTCGTACGTTTGCAGCTGGTGTAATCACACCAAAACTTGAGTCTGTGCTAATTTTGCCCGGTCGAGAGATTGAGGTCTTTGGTCCAATTCTTTCTGACTATGGACTTAAGTTGCCATACAAAATGGATGGACGGGTGCTGATACGTGACTGGGCTCGACCTTGGGTTTGTTGGGTAGAAAAGGCTGTAGAGACCGAGGTTGTCATCAGGGAAGGTGAGGCTAGTCGGTATAAACAACCTTTTGATTTGGAGAGAAACAAATTTGAAGGGTTTGAAGCTGCGTTTTGTGATGAATGCCATCTGGTACTCATTTAACCTCAACCTTGTGGGAGAATGTCATGAAAGTTTATGGCGCTGCAAGTAGGCCGATTGTGGTCAGGAGCTATGTCGGCCGGGTTTTGTCTCAAGCCGTTCGTCTCATCATGCCAGGAGAATCAGATGAGGTGCCTGGCCCAAACTTACCCAAGCTCGGTTTAAACCCCTATGACCTTCCTGGCTTTCTGGTTGTGCGAGATATTGGCTTTGTGCAGACTGATTGTGGGGACTGCTCTGATTTTTTGCTACTACGACCCGGACAACCTAGTGTTTATTCTCGGCCGTTTGGATATTGCCCTTATTTCAATTTAAAGGAAGGGGTCTTGGTTTCATTTCATGATGAATCAGAATTGATCGGCTTATGAAAACGGCTTTCTTTCAAACTGCGACTACGGTCGCGGTTTTGTTTTTTGACCGACCTCTCTTTTAACGCTAGAATGGCCAGATACCTCAGGTGGGGTGCTATTTACTTAACTTAGCTTTTACTATGAATTCAAACGGTTTGCGACAATCACAATTATTTACCAAAACTCGTCGTGAGGCGCCCGCTGATGAACTAGCTAAGAATGCCCAGCTCCTTATTCGGGCCGGCTTTGTGTACAAGGAAATGGCCGGAGTTTATGCCTACCTACCACTTGGACTTAGAGTAGTTGAAAAAATTAAGCAGATTGTGCGTGAAGAAATGAATGCCATCGCTGGACAGGAACTGATTATGACCTCGCTCCAGCGCAAAGAGCTCTGGGAGAGTACTGATAGATGGAGTGATGAGATGGTGGATGTGTGGTTTAAGAGTACTCTCAAAGCTGGTGGAGAGGTTGGTTTTGGTTGGAGTCATGAAGAGCCAATTGGTGAAATGATGAAGGGCTACATCAATAGCTACAAGGACCTGCCTATTTCGGTGTATCAGTTCCAAACTAAGCTACGTAATGAAGTGCGCGCCAAGAGTGGCGTGATGCGGGGGCGTGAGTTCGTGATGAAAGACATGTATTCGTTTTGTGCTGACGAAGCTACGCATATGGCCTACTACGAATCAACCAAGCCTGCTTATATGCGTGTCTTTGAGCGTTTAGGAGTTGGTGCGGACACCTTTATTACTTTTGCGGCGGGCGGAGCCTTTACCAAGTTTAGTCATGAATTTCAGACTATCTGTGAGGCTGGTGAAGATGTGACTTATATCAACCGCGAGAAGGGTATTGCTATTAATGAAGAGGTTCTAAATGACGAAACTCTAAATAGTCTTGGTGTTACCCGTGATGAACTTACTCGAGTAGTTACTGCTGAGGTAGGCAATATCTTCAATTTTGGCCAGCAGAAGGCCAGTGATCTTGGACTATTGGTCAAAGATGCCAGTGGAGCAGAGATACCAGTTTGGATGGGTTCTTATGGTATTGGTATCACTCGCATGGTTGGAGTACTTGCTGAGAAGTTTGCTGACGAGAAAGGTATGGTGTGGCCAGAGAGCGTGGCGCCTTATAAGGTGCACCTAGTAGGCCTTAATCTAGAAGATGAGTCGGTACGAGACTGGGCTTTTGGAATTTACTCAGCCCTTACTGATAAAGGGGTAGAGGCGTTATTTGATGATCGTATTGAAACCAGAGCCGGTGAAAAGTTTTCTGATAGTGATCTGATGGGTATGCCGTACCGAGTGGTAGCGAGTAAAAAGGGTAGAGATGAAGGTAAGTTTGAGGTGGTTACGAGAGCTACTGGTGAAGTTCGTTTTCTTTCGGAAGAAGAGCTGTATAACGACTTTGATAACAACCCAAATACATAGTAAAATCCTTCTCCATTCATGAGTTTTCTTTCCGGGTATTTGAATAAGGTTTTAAGTGCAGTGTCTACCGATATCGCTATCGATTTAGGTACGGCCAATACGCTTGTCTATGTAAAAGGTAAAGGTATCGTTTTAAACGAGCCTACAATAGTGGCTATTAATAAGAAAACCGGCCAATTAGTGGCAGTTGGTCAAGAGGCTAAGACTATGCAGGGTCGTACACCACAGCATATTGAGGTGGTAAGACCGCTTGTTGATGGTGTTATTTCAGACTTTGAGGTGACCGAAGAGATGTTGGGGTACCTAATTAATAAAGTACAAAGTGATGTGCGTACTTTTGTGGCCCCACGTATTTTGGTGGGTGTACCCTCTGGTATTACCAACGTAGAAATGCGAGCCGCTCGTGACGCGGCTCGTAATGCCGGAGCTCGTGAGGTGTTTTTGATTGAAGAGCCAATGGCTGCCGCCATTGGAGCTAAATTACCTATTGGAAAAGCGGTGGGTAATATGATTATTGATATTGGTGGTGGTACCACTGATATTGCGGTAATTTCTCTAAACGGAATTGTGGTTGCTAAAAACTTGCGTGTAGCTGGTGATCATCTCAACACCTCAATCGCTTCTTACATTCGCGATCAGTTCAAAATTTATGTGGGAGAAAAAACCGCTGAAGAAGCCAAGATAGCACTAGCTGCTACCGAAGCGCATGGTCATAATAATGAAATGGTCATAAGAGGTAGAGATGTAATGACTGGCCTACCACGTGAGGTAATTATTACCGCTCGTGATGTGCACGATGCGATAGCTAATCAAGTGGATATAATAGTAGAAGCGACCAGAGCGGTACTAGAAAAAACACCGCCAGAGGTTATGGCTGATATTATGCAAAGAGGCATTCACGTTTCGGGTGGTGGTGCACTTATTCCTGGGTTGGGGCGGTTCTTAGAAGAAGCACTACAAGTACCGGTGATTGTGGTTCCCGATCCACTGCGAGCTGTGATACGTGGAGCTGGTATTGTGATAGAAAACCTAGAACTTTATGAAGATGTACTCATCGACAACGAAGGGGAGCTATCGCCGCAATTCTAAAAATGAGAATAAGCGTCGCTGGTTAATAACACTAGTTGGTTTAATCGCCCTGGGTTTGATTTTTCCGTGGCTTTTTAGCAAGGTGGTGGCAGTTATTCTGTATCCATTTCACGTTACTTCGGTTTGGGTTAAAACCTCTGATGGTGTTTTGCCAAATTATTTGCGTTCTCGTGCTGAGTTGGTAAATGAGCTTGAAGCCCTAAAAGCCAAAAATGCCAGTGAAGTTGGTACTGAATTATCTGTGCGACGCCTGCTGGAAGAGAATATGATTCTGCGCTCTATGGCCAACGCTGGTAATGCTAATGAGCGCATTGCTGCCAAAGTGATTGCCAGACCAGGTTTACTATCTTATGACATGCTACAGATAGATAAGGGTAGTAATGACGGAGTGGTGCTAGGAGCTCCTATTTATACCGGAGTGGATACGGTGGTAGGTATTGTGGTGGCAGTGCAGGGTACTTATTCTTATGTTGATCTTTTTACTTCACCAGGTTTTCTCTCCACGGCATATATTTTTGGACCAAATGTTTTTGCTCCCATCGAAGGTATGGGTGGTGGAGTGGCTAGAGTTAAGTTGCCTCAAGGAGTGCCGGTGGCGGCCGGCCAGTTGGTAATTTTGCCGGGAGTAGAGAGTGGAATTTATGGAGAGATAGTTAGTGTTAAGAATGAACCTACTCAACCGGAGCAGTATGGTTATATTGCCTCACCGGTATCAATCAGTAGCATGCTCTATGTTTCGGTTGGTAAGGAGGCTGTGCCTGAACGCGAACCAGAAGAGATTGCTTTGGATATTAGAAAACATATAGAAGCTAAAATGCGCTTGAGTAGTAGCACTTTGGGCTATTTAGCCACTTCAACGACCATGATAGAAGGCTTGTCAGATGCTACTGATACCCCGACCACTTCACTGCCTTTAATTATTGAATAAACATGCAGTTTCTAATCCGCTTAGTCTGGCTCTTGTTAATTTTGTGGTCTTTGGTGGCTGGTCTTGGTACCTTTGGTGTGTTGCTACTTATTGCTTATTTACTCTACTACACCGGCTATGAGCTGGTTTTGGTGGCATATTTGATTGATGTATATCACGGGGCGCTACTAACCTGGCCTCGGTTTACCATTTATGTACTGATTGCCACAATTTTGGTTGATTTACTCAAGCCGAGGTTGCTGATGTATACTGGTAAAAATGAGATTATTTCGTAAAAGAATTCGCACCAAAGCCGTAGAGCTAGATGAGGTTTTGTTAGACTCGTCTAATATTGCGGCTTTTAACTTAGCCCGACTAGAAGGTAAGAGAGAATTGCCAATAGCTGACAGAAGTATTTATGCGGTTGGGATAACGGCCTTTTTGGTAGTGGTGGTTTTCTTTTCTAAAATTTTTACCCTCCAGATTACCAACGGTGCTGAGCTAAAAGCGGTGGCCGAAAACAATAGTGTTAATGAGGCGGTAATTATTGCTGAGCGTGGTGTGATATACGACCGTAATGGAGAAATGGTGGTATGGAATGAAGTGGATGCGCGTGGTGTACATAATTTTCCGATTAGGGCCTATACCGACCGCCTTGGTCTAGGACAGGTACTTGGTTATGTGAGTTATCCCAAGAAAGATAATAGAGGTTTTTATTTCCGTACTGAATACATTGGCCGTAACGGAGTAGAGGCGGCTTATGATGATTTGCTTAAGGGTAAAAACGGTAGTCAGATTGTGGTAGTGGACGCACTTGGTGAAGTGGTAGGTGAGCATGCCATTGCCAGTGCTGAAGAAGGTAATGCTATACACCTATCAATTGATGCCGAGCTGTCTGAGGCTATGTATCAAATAATCTCAACCTCAAGTGCGCAGGCTGGTTTTCGAAGTGGAGCTGGCGCTATTATGGATATCTACACCGGAGAGCTTATTGCTATGACTAGTTTCCCAAGTTATGACCCTGAGGTTATGGCGGACGGTTATGATGTAGATACTATTGATTCATATAATAATGATGACCGGCTTCCGTTTTTAAATAAAGTAGTGAGTGGTGTTTATACTCCTGGATCAATTGTTAAGCCATTTGTGGCCTATGCGGCTTTAAGGGAAGGAATTATTACCGCTAATACCAAAATATTTAGTAATGGTTCACTCAAGATTCCTAATCCTTATGATCCAGAACACCCTTCATATTTTAATGATTGGCGGTCACAGGGCGAAATGACAGTTGAAGAGGGTATTGCTTTTTCATCAAACGTGTTCTTCTATATTTTAGGTGGTGGTTTACCTAAAATTGCTGTACCTCAAGCTGGCTTATCACAGTCTATGGATGGATTGGGTATTACTAAGATGGCTGCAAACTACCGACTTTTTGGTATGGGCGAAAAAACTGGTATATCTATTGCTCAAGAACAATCGGGTGTTGTGCCTGATCCGGCATGGAAACAAGAGACTTTCAATGATGATTGGCGACTAGGCGATACTTACTTTACTTCAATTGGTCAGTTTGGTTTTCTTACCACTCCAATACAAATGCTTAGAGCCTATGCTGCGCTTGCTAACGGCGGTACGCTAGTGGCGCCACATGTTATTATGGGTCAACAAGGAACAACAACCGATATTGGTCTTGATCCTGCTTATTTAAAAATTGTACATGAAGGTATGCGCAAGACTGTAAATTATCCGGGTGGTACAGCCAGGTCTTTGGAGCGCAGTGATGTGGCAATAGCCGCCAAGTCTGGTACGGCTGAGGTGGGGGCGGGTAACGCTTATGTAAACTCCTGGGCAGCTGGTTTCTTTCCTTATGAAGAGCCGCGTTACGCCTTTATTTTGATGATGGACAAAGCACCAAGAAGTAACGCCTTAGGTGCCACTCGTATCATGGGTGATGTGGTGGAATGGATGAGTAAAAACCGTCCAGAATACTTGGGAATTACTAATGAGGATGAAAAAGTTGACCTCGCCGAGTAAGTGGGTATAATTGGGTAAATTTTATTGCATATGAATGACATACAAGCGTTTCTTACCGCCGAAAAGTTCGAAGAATTGAAGAAAGAGCTAGACCACCTAAAGACTGTTCGCCGCAAGGAGGTTGCTGAATCACTAGAGTACGCCCGTAGTCTTGGAGACCTATCAGAAAACGCTGAGTATCAGGAGGCCAGGGATATGCAAGCCGCCATTGAGGAGCGTATCGGTTACCTAGAGAAGACTATTAAGGAAGCCAAGATTGTGGCTCATGAGAAGAAGGGTGGAGTCATTGGTTTAGGATCAGTAGTAACTATCCAGAAAGAAAAAGAAAAGGAGGAACGTGTTTACACCATTGTTGGTTCAGATGAGGCCAACATCCACGAGAAGAAGCTTTCATACCTTTCACCACTTGGTGAAGCTCTCATGGGTAAGAGTAAGGGTGATGAGTTTACTTTTGAGACGCCAGCCGGCAAACAAAAGTACAAGGTACTCAAAGTTGAGTAAATGATAAAAGCCCCACTGCCTATAGGCGGTGGGGCTTTTGCTTTTGCCGAAATTTCAAGCTATCATGGCTTCATTATGTCAGGACTTGATGAAGTGCGTGCTGAGCGCATCAAAAAACTAAATATATTAAAAGAGCGGGGTATTAATGCCTATGTCGCCAAGGTGGAGCGTACCCATACCGTGGCAGATGCTCTATCTGATTTTACTGAACTTAGTGAGCAAGCCGCTATTGTAACTCTGGTGGGGCGGGTGATGGTTATTCGCGGTCAAGGCGCTATTATGTTTGTGGTGCTTAAAGATGCCAGTGGCACTATTCAGGCTGTCTTCAAGGAGGATGCTCTTGATGAGGCTAGCTTCTCTCTATTTAAGGATGTGGTAGATGGTGGTGACTTTATTGAGGTGGCTGGTACTTTGTTTGTTACACAGCGTGGTGAGAAGTCTGTTTTGGTAGAAGGTTGGAAGATGGTTTCCAAAAGTCTCTTGCCGTTACCAGATAAGTATCACGGACTTCAAGACGAAGAAGAACGTCTCAGGAAGCGTTACCTAGATTTGCTTACGCGTGATGATTTGCGTGAGCTGTTTAAGCGCAAGGAGAAATTCTGGGATGTAACCCGAGCCTTCATGAAGGAGCAAGGCTTCATCGAAGTAGAGACTCCAACCCTGGAGGTAACTACCGGTGGTGCAGAGGCTCGTCCATTTGCTACTCATCACAATGACTTCGATATGGATGTATTTCTCCGTATCTCGATTGGTGAGTTATGGCAGAAGCGCCTCTTGGCTGGTGGCTTTGAAAAGACTTTTGAAATTGGCCGTGCTTATCGTAATGAAGGTAGTAGTCCAAACCACCTCCAGGAGTTTACCAACCTTGAGTTCTACCAAGCCTTTGCTGATTATGAGGATGGTATGAAGTTGGTGGAGAGTCTTTATCGCACCATTGCTTCTGAGGTCTATGGCACCACCAAGTTTACTCGTGGTGATTACACTTTTGATCTTCATGATGAGTGGTTACGCATCGACTATGCTTCTGAGATTAAGAAGCAGACTGGTATTGATATTGCTACCGCCAGTGAAACTGAGATCGCGACTAAGCTCAGTGAGCTTGGGGTAAAGTACGAAGGTACCAATAAGGAGAGATTAACTGACACCCTTTGGAAATACTGCCGCAAGAATATTGCTGGTCCAGCTTTCCTTATCAATCATCCAAAGCTCGTATCGCCACTCGCTAAGGAGGTGCCGGGCAATCCAGCTGCTACTCAGCGCTTCCAGCCAATTATCGCTGGTACCGAGGTAGGTAACGGTTATTCAGAGCTTAACGACCCACTAGAGCAGCAAGCGCGCTTTGATCTCCAGCAGGAGCTTATCGATAGGGGAGATGCTGAAGCGATGATGCCAGACTTTGAGTTCGTGGAGATGCTTGAACACGGCATGCCACCAGCTTGTGGTTTCGGCTTCGGCGAAAGACTTTTTACAATTCTAGAAGGGAAGCCAATACGCGATGTGCAGTTATTCCCACTAGTAAAACCCAAGTAGATAAAACAAACCAAAACCGTCAGCTACTTTGTTGCCATCGTCGCTCACATGTAGGAGTACTAATGTACACCTTTTATGTTCTCTCCTTGGCGCCTTGTATCTGGCGGTTTTGATTTTGTTTAAAAATTTAGTACACCTCGAAATTTCCCCAATTCTGGAACCTTGAAAAAAACCACCTTCGGGTGGTTTTTTTGTTTTTTAAAATGTTATCCACCAATTTTGTGCATAAGTGGGTAGACAGTGGTATGAAGTGGTATACAATGTAGGAGTGGTGGGAGATAGTGGAATGTGCGGCGAAAGTCGTATAGACTAATCGAGTTATGTTAATCGGCGAATACAAGCACACGTTGGATCCTAAGAAACGGCTGTCCTTACCGTCTAAATGGCGAAAGGAACTTGGGAAAACGCTTGTAGTCACGAGAGGACTCGATAACTGTCTCTTTGTATATCCGCTCCTGGAGTGGGAGAAGATCACTGAAAAAATTGGTCAACTCCCGCTCGGACAGGCGGATACAAGAAGTTTCAATCGATTCTTTTTGAGTGGAGCTGTAGAGGTGGAGGTAGACTCAGTTGGACGTATTCTCGTTCCAGACTTTTTGAAAGATTTTGCCGCTTTAACAACAAACGTTGTCTTAGCTGGTATCCATAATCGTATCGAAATTTGGGATGAGGAGGCATGGACATCGTACAAACGTACGATCGAAAAACAAGCTGATGCACTAGCAGAGAAGCTTGGTGAGATTGGCGTCCTGTAGTCTTATTTCCGCATGAAACATATAACAGTTTTACTTAATGAAGGAGTAGATGCCCTGGCTCTTAAACCAAAGAGTGTGGTCGTTGATGCTACTCATGGTGCGGGAGGACATGGTGTTCTAATTTGCCAACGTCTTCGGAAAGATGGTGTTTATATTGGCCTTGATGCTGATATGACCGCTCTAAAGGATAGTCCACTTAACAACATCACAAGTGGTCCAGAGATTAAATTAGTTGAAAGTAATTTTTCACAAATAGCAGAAGTAGTTAGTTCTTTAAATATTACAGAGGTAGACGGGATATTGGCTGACCTAGGTTGGCGCACTGATCAGTTTACTGATGGGGGAAAGGGTTTTTCTTTTTCGGCTGAAGAACCCCTTCTTATGACCTACGGAGACCCGGCTTCATACACATTTACTGCGTATGACATTGTAAATAGCTGGGATGAAGAAAATATTGCAGATGTAATCTATGGCTACGGTGAAGAACGTCAGTCCAGAAGAATTGCTAAAGCAATAGTTACGGCCCGTAAGCTTGCCCCTATTAGTACTGCTAAACAGTTGGCGTCAATTATTGAGGCCGCCTTACCCTCGTTTGCCCGTAAAGCCAAAATCAATCCAGCAACCAAGACTTTTCAGGCCCTGCGCATCGCTGTAAACGATGAGCTTGGAGTCCTTGAGTCATTTATCGGGGCAGCTAGTGCCATACTCTCTCCACACGGAAGACTAGCTATCATCACTTTTCACAGCCTCGAAGATCGGATTGTTAAATTGCGCTTTAAAGATTTGGTTGCTTCTGGTGATTTCTCCCTGGTTAATAAAAAACCAATCACCCCAAGCGACGAAGAGTTATTAGCAAACCCTCGAGCTCGTAGTGCCAAACTACGTATCATCGAAAGAACGTAAAAGCAGAACAAATAAATACCTCCCTATGAACGTAAGAGCCCTCCATCTTAATAATCATCTCGTAACATCAATCTGCTTTGCTATGTTGATTTTTGGAGTGCTGGCATATATGTATTTTCTGAGTCTTTCAGTGGTGCATGTGGTTATGCGCAAAGAAGCAACAGCCGAGATTGGCAAGCTTCGCTCAGAAATCGCTAAGTTGGAAACTTCATATATTGAGGCTAAGCATGTCATTAGTGCTAAGGTAGCTACTACCGATGGTTATAACCAGAATCAGGATAAGATTTTTATTCATAAAGATACTGCTTTGGTGCTCCGCACTACAGCTGAGTAGTTTCATTTTATGCGCCAATCGATGGTATTTCGCATACGCTTCATTACTGGAGCCATTCTTTTTTTGGCGCTTCTTTTGATTGGTCGTTTATATTATCTTCAAGTACATAAAAACGAATTCTACAGCCAAAAGGCTGAGAAGCAGTATGTACACACTAAAGAGGAATTGTTTTCCCGCGGTTCTATTTACTTCACTACCAAAGATGGCGAGCGGGTGTCTGCGGCTTCAATTCGCTCTGGCTTTGAGCTAGCCTTTAATCCTACTCAAATTCAAAAACCTGAAGAAATGTGTGATAAAGTAGCTCCTTTGCTCGATAGTGAGCTAAGTAAAGAACGCTGCATTGAGAGAGCCACCCTAGAAGGGCGTACTTATGTTGAGATTGACCCTAGTGTTAGTGAAGAAACAGCTGAAGCTATAAAAGCTTTAGATTTTGATGGAGTTGGTCTTTACCGCAGTCAGTGGCGTTATTATCCTGGTGGCAGTCTTTCGGCTAGGAGTATTGGTTTTATTGGTTTTACCGACGAGGACGATGAGCTACATGGTAAATATGGGTTAGAGAGACAGTACGATGACATTCTCTTAAAAGAACAAGAGGTGCGCTCAGTAAACTTCTTTGCAGAGATTTTTAGTAATCTTGGTGATTTGGTTTATCGTAAAGAAAAGCCAGAACAGGGAGATATCATCACAACGATTGAGCCCACTGTGGCGCGTATGCTAGATACCGTGCTACTTGAGACAAACGAAAAGTACAATAGTGCTGTAACAGGAGCAGTCATTATGGACCCAGAGACTGGTGCTATTTACGCTCTTAATGCTGTGCCTGGCTTTAACCTTAATGATCGTGGAACTACCACTATTGATCAGTTTCGTAATCCACTAGTAGAAAACGTTTATGAATTTGGTTCAACCATTAAAGCACTTACCATGGCGGCTGGTCTTGATAGTGGAGTGGTAAACCGCTCTTCTACCTATTACGACAGTGGTTCACTCACGCTTGATACTTTTACAATTAGAAACTACGACGGAAAGGGTCGGGGTACGGTTGATATGCAACAGGTACTTAATCAATCATTGAATACTGGTGTGTCGCATATTGTTAAACTGATGGGTAAGGAGCGCTTCCGTAGTTATTTCTTAAAGTTTGGTCTCGGTACCAAGACCGGTGTTGATTTGCCGGGAGAGATTTCTGGTCTAGTACAAAATCTAAATTCTCCACGTGACGTTGAGTATGCTACCGCTTCTTTTGGTCAGGGAATTGCGGTGACTCCACTGGCGGCCGCCAGAGCACTGGCTGCTTTAGGAAACGGTGGCTATTTGGTTACGCCGCACTTGGTTTCAGAAATTAAATATGGTGATGGTACAACAAAGGTAATTCCGTACGAGAAAGGTGAGTCGGTAATATCTGAAGAGGCCAGTGAGGAGGTGTCTCGAATGCTCACCACGGTGGTGGATGATGCTTTGGGGCATGGTAAATATGCACTACCTAACCATACCATTGGCGCCAAGACCGGTACTGCCCAGATCGCCGATCCAAATGGCGGTGGCTATTATGAAGACAAGTATCTTCACTCATTTTTTGGCTATTTCCCGGCTTTTAAACCAAAATTCATCGTCTTCATGTATACTGTAGAGCCAAAAGGGGTACAATATGCATCAGAGACTCTAACCGAGCCTTTTATGGATATAACTAGATTCCTTATTAATTATTACAATATTCCACCAGATCGATAGACGAGAGTAGGGAAAGGATACTTATGAAAAACTTTTTTAAGAAAATTGTCGTTAAGGTGCTAACTGCTGAAGCTAAGGTGCTACTTACTAGGCACAAGCCAAATATCATTGCGGTCACTGGTAGTGTTGGTAAAACTTCAACTAAAGACGCTATTTATACAATTCTAAAGACTAAGTACTCAACCCGAAAAAGTCAGAAGAGCTTTAATTCGGAACTGGGAGTACCTCTAACTGTACTCGGTTTACCAAATGCTTGGAATAATCCATTTTTATGGATTAAAAATCTAATCGACGGTTTCTTCGTGGCTTTTTTTAGTAGTAGTTATCCTGAGTATCTCATTATTGAGGCGGGTGTTGATAGACCCGGTGATATGGAAGCATTAACTAGCTGGCTCAAGCCCAACATTGCTGTACTCACTCGTCTGCCAAACGTGCCGGTACACGTAGAATATTTTGATTCACCAGAGGCTGTGGTTAAAGAAAAAATGCATTTGGTGAATGCTTTGGTGCCAGAGGGTGTAGTGGTATACAACCACGATGATGAAATAATTCAGGCAGAAATAGCCGGGGTTAGACATCAAGCTATCGGTTTTGGTCGGTTTTTAAATACCCAATACAAAGCCTCAGCGGACAGCTTTATTTATAGAGATGATGTACCAGCTGGTATCAATTTTGCCCTTGAACACGTAGGGGAGCAGGCGATAGTTCGTGTCTTTGGAGCGGTAGGGTTACCTTTGGTATACACTTATACGGCAGCAGTGGCGGTGGCTTGCCAGTGTGGTTTTGGTCTTGAAGAGGCTGCGTATGCTCTCTCTGAGCATGAGCCAGCTCCAGGTCGCATGCGTATATTGCCTGGTATTAAAGGGACTGTGATTATTGACGATACTTACAATGCCTCACCAACGGCGGTAGAGCAGGCACTCACTACCATGAAAGAACTTAAGCACGCTAAGCGTAAAATTGCTGTGCTTGGAGATATGTTGGAGCTTGGTCGCTTTTCCGCTGATGAGCACGAAAGAATCGGGGCTTTGGTAGCTAGTTCGGTTGATGTTTTGTTTACTCTAGGTATTCGTGCTCGCAAGATTGCTGAAGGTGCACTTGAGAATGGTTTGGATGAAGAGTTTATCTTCCAATACGAAGACGTGGCCAAGGCTGGTAAGGAGTTGCAGGCTTACCTTCAGCCGGGTGATGTTATTTTGGTCAAAGCCTCACAGGGCATAAGAGCAGAGCGTATCGTCGAAGAGGTGATGTTGGAGCCAGAGCGAGCAGGGGAACTGCTTGTGCGGCAGGATACGGCTTGGCAAAAGCGTTAAAAAACGGCCCAGCAGGGCCTTTTTTAATTCCTTAAATATCTTGATATTTTAATATTATTATGGTATAATATTGGCAATGAAAAAACTCTTTATACCAATATTATTTGTCTTTGTTGGCAACTTATTTTTTGTTAGCCCGGCACTAGCGGCGGTTAATAATGATTATGTACCGCAGACAACCCTCGAATACATCGCTTACTTGCAAGGAGTAGTTGATGCATTAAAAGCACAGTCACTACAAAGTGGTAATTCAAATGTTGCGGTCTCGACCCCAACTATTGCTTCAGTAGTAACTCTTGAGGCCGAGCTAGAGAGTCGTTCTGGTACCTCAGCCTACGCTTGGTTTGAGTATGGTCTAGGTGATCTTGATAGTAAAACTTCACGCACCCGTGTTACCAAAAAGAGTAGTGATGACACCTATGAGCACAAGCAAGTTATAAAAAATTTAGAGTCCGGTACATATTCATACCGTGCGGTCTTTGAGAGTCGTAATGGTAAGAAATATTATGGTAACGTAAATACTTTTACAGTTGGTGAAGGTTCAGGTTATTATCCGAATGTAGGTGGTGCATATACTTCAGGTAATAGTACTCGCGGTAGCATCACACTAAGTAATACTTCGGCCAAGGTGGGTGATTATATCGCTGTAGATTGGTCTGTCCCAGAGCGTAAGGCTGATAATGATAACTGGATCGGTCTCTTTAAAAAGTCGGCTGATAACGAAGAGTATATTGCTTGGAGGAGTCTGTCAGATGATACGAGCGGAACCGCTAGATTTTATCTCCGCGAGCGCGGTACTTATGAATTTAGATTGTTTTACGACAGTGGTTACGATGATGAAGTAACTAGTCGTACTCTAAACGTTAGTCGCTAATAAAACAAAACCCACACTTCGGTGTGGGTTTTGTTTTAAATTATCCATAAAAAAGAACCGAGTTGAATCGGTTCTTTGAACAACTCAATTAATTTTTAAAAGCCACCATCCAGTCACTGCAAATAATTATTCGGTCTTGTTGTTGTGGCGTGAAATCAAAGTGGGCAAAAATAGAAGGCAGTATTTCACCCCAGCCGCTTTTAATGTCAGCTTTGTGTCTGTCTTTATTTTCCTTGCCAGGAAGTGTTTTTTGGCCCGAAAAGCAGTCCATGAACTGAACGGCAACACGAAGCTTCTCTGGTAGTGGCCCAACCATTTGCATAGTAGTGCTGTCAAAAGGGGGGCCGTCCTCGCGCCGACCTGGCTTGATGTTGGTAGACATAGCCATTTCGATGAGGTGCCTCATGGAAATCACTTGAAGGGACATGGTGTTCTCCTTAGGTTAGTTAGAACAAAAAGCTATATTTAATAGTGCTGCTTACCGAGTAATTTGTCAAAGTTTAGTAAGGCTTTAAGCCGGTGATATTGCCAGCTGGGTTGTAGCGACATACCCAAACGTCAGTGCGGCTATTGTCACTTAGACAGCTACTAACACCACAACCTACGCTAGTGGTATCAGCCCAAACCACTTGAGTGTAATGTCCACATTGCTCACCGCTACGGCAAGTATTCTTTGAATAGTTATAGTATTTCTCCTCATCGCCCCAGTAAAATACCGCATCTGCTGGTTGGCTTATCAAAGCTGATGTATCGCCGCCGTTTTGCTGCTGCCAATAGATGTTTTCGCCATAGTCGCTATTGTAATCGTGGCGCATTTTACAACCTTCACCCTTTAGTACTTCGCTCCAGGCCTGGGCACTGGCTGCCAGGGTGGATGACCACGATAAATTATCTAGATTATGTGCTTGGCGAATTATATTATGTTCCCTTATAAAAGCTGAACTAAACAAATCTGTTTTTATCGGAGTTGTTGCACTACTTTTTACGGTAACCTTTTTGGTTTCAGTAGTTACTTCAGTTACTGTTTTTGGTTTTTCTTCCTCGGCAACTATAGTAGTTTCTGGTTTTGTTTGGATATTTTCAATTACTGACTCACTAGTACTACTTGTTGTTTGAGTCTTTTCTATAAGTTCTGTCTGGGTATTTTTACTGAGTACTTGTTCCTCTCTATAAACAATTTTATCGGTTGAGTCATTGAGTGTTGGGGAGTTTTTTTGAGCGTTAACAAAAGTAATAATAAAAAACAGCAAAAAAACACCAACAATAGCAAATCGCTGCACTTTTAGGTTGGTAAAGCCAAAAAGCATATATTTTGACTATACCATGCCCGGGCGGTAAATATTTTAAAAAGTCACCGCCTTCAATCCGTGCTTATGATACTTACTTTCTTAGAACCACGTTTGGGGTTGCTCCATATGGATCTGGCCAAAATTCTAGCTTACTCCACGGGGTGCTAGTCACCATTTCTTTAATGGCATCATTGTGGTCGTAATCTGCTTCCATATAGAGAGTGCCTCCCGGCAGTAGTAGGTCGTATGCTTGGTTTATTAGTATCTTATGGAACTCGTGGCCATTGTCGTGAGCAAAGAAGGCGAGGTGGGGCTCGTGATTAATCATTTCTGGATCTAGATCTGGTAAAGCCTCGTAAGGTACATAAGGTGGTACAGCTAAAATGGCATCGTACTGTCCGGTTAGTCCCTTTATATCTGAAGCGGTGATAATCTTCGCCCGGTTAGGGGTAATATTATTAAGCTCTAAACTTTTTTGTATCTGGGCGGCCAGCGTGGGATCTAGCTCACTGATATCTACTGTAGCGTCTACTAGGTGCGTAAGGAGAGCTAGTCCCACGTTGCCAGCCCCAGCAAAAGTGTCTGCCAGGCGCAGAGGTTTATTTAGTGATTTAAGTTCAGCAATAGCTTTCTCTACCCAAAAGGCGGTCTCCGGACGGGGAATCATCGGTTTTAGCGATAGGTCGATATGAGCCCCTAGGAAGTCGACATAACCAAGTACATATTCATAAGGCTCGCCCGTTTTGAGGCGTTCACAATCCGCACGGAAAGCTTCGCTTTCCGTGCCTTCATATTTCTCGTCTAGTAACTTGGCACAGAGTTTTTCAAAATTCATAAGCTCAAGAGTAGGTGATTTGGGCGAAGTAATCAAGTTGTCATTTGACGATTCATTTCTCTTTGTTATCATGAATCTATGAATTACACACGAGCACAGCGTAACCTTCTGCTGGTCAAGACCATCTCTGATGGAGGTTTGCTTCGTGTCTAAAATTTCTCAAAATAATTTTGCCCACTAAGCAGCTCTTCATCACGAAGAGCTGCTTTTTTAAACGATCACAAGGAGTAGAGAAGTGAGAGATCAAATGTTCTTTGAGGATGAGCCGAAGAGGTGCAACAAATTCCACGACACCAGTAAGTGTCATCAGCGGGTACGGGCCGGTAGTTGTAAATCAATTAAAGCTGGAACCGAAATTTGTGATTCAAGATACCTGGCTGTTGTGAAGTTTGTGCCATCGTTGGCTGAGATCAATAAGGTCAAAGCGCCTGAGGTAGTTGCTTAGGCTTTTGTGGCCATCAAAACGAACACCGTGCCTGGCACGGTGTTTTATTTTAATAAAAAAGCACCCCGCGTGAGTGCGGGGTGGGGTCGTGTCATTCATTCGAGGATCTTCCTTGAAGTAAATTGATTGTTCCCCGGAGTGTTGAGTTTTCCTGCTCAATTCTGGAAAGTACTTCTGTGAGTTGTTTTCTTTGTCCAGCAATCTCTTTTTGGAGGTTGGACCTTAGTTTTGCAACCCTTTCATCAAATTGCTTTCTGAGCCCAGCCAGTATTTCCTCATTTTTTTTGATCAGGTCTTCTGCCTCTTTTACCCAATTGTCTGGACTCGGGATTGTAGGTGTAGTTATCTCAATGACGTCTACTTTATTTGTTGCGGTAGGGTCTGCTTCGGCTCTTGGTGCTGGCTTCTCTGGTTTGGTTGCTGGACCTGGCTCTGGCTTTTCGTGCCACCCATTTTGGCAGATGCTGTTTACGGCTGTTTGAAGCGCTACTGCAAGCTCAGGGCTAGCGTGTTTCACTGGCGCCCGTAGGTTGCAATTGAATGCTTCACTTTCAACCCTAATTAATAAGGTATAGGTAGCCGTACTGCCAGGCTGCTTGGTTAGTTTGGCCCAAGGGTGGTCTCCTGTAACCGAAGGGTAGTAGTGTTCAATAATGCAGTAATACTCACCACTGCCTACCTTAGCCATTTCGAGCAACTGCTCTACTCTCCGCCTCAGTCGTTCTGGCGGTTTGATGTTGACACTTGACCGCTTGGACAAAGTGACTAGAATACCGCCTTGGTGAATAACTTGTGTTTTACCCACGATTGACTCCTTGTATAAAGAACAGTAAAGAACCAGCTCACAATACAAGAAGCTGGTGTGGTAGTAAAGTGGTTTTTCTTTTTTAAGACAATAGCTCTTTTAGAAGTTCCTCTACGCCCACTTTAGTCTTAGAAGAGAAGGGGAAGATTTGGTGGCGGCCACCGAGGTGTCGCTTGATGGTATCCATATGGGTCTTGTATTTAGACTTGGGAATTTTATCTACCTTATTAGCGACCAACACAATATCTTTACCAGCGTGCTCGAGCTCAAAGAGCATCTCGAGGTCGCTGTGGGTTGGACCGATTTCCGCATCAAAAAGTAGTACTACTTTCGGCCTGTTGGTGCTGTTAAAAAGATACCAATAAATAAGCTTACCTAGCTTTTCAAATATCTTGAGCTTGGTCTTGGTAAAGCCATAGCCTGGCAGGTCGAGGAAGTAGTGGGTGTCATTAATTAGGAAGATGTTTATCTCCTGGGTGCGGCCTGGGGTCTTACTACTAATAGCCAGACCCTTCACGCCGGTAAGGGTATTGATAAGACTAGACTTACCGGCATTCGAGCGACCAATAAAAGCCACCTGTGGCTTGCCGTCCATTAGCATGCCATTTTCGCCCTTGATGCCTTTTTTAAATACGGCTGAGGTTACATTCATCTGTGCATCCTAGCATAAAAGGGAAGGAAAGATAGGGTGGACTTAATATAAAGAAAAGACCACCCTCAGTGAGGGTGGCTGGGCGATGGTTGCACCCTTGCTTTATACATTCTCCACGATAACCTCTTCAGTTTTTGTTACTTCGCCGTGTACTGACCAATTGTCTCTAATGCAGACACGGCCGTACAACTCCATGTTCGGTAGGTGCTTCTGTAGGCTTGTAAAAATCAAGGAGTAGACAATGTCATAAGCGGTTATTGCTTCACCAAGATCCGCTTCAGTGCTTTGTACAAGCCACCTCATGGACAAGATAAGTCCTTTAGGTGATTTCTTTCGTGCTGTAACTTTTTCGAGCTTGGCTTTTGCAAAATCGTGTTCTTTTTGAGCAAACTCCTTTTCTTGTCTTAGTTCGCTCAAAAGATTGACCAAGTGTCGTAGGTGAAACGGAGTTTCACCTACATACGCTGTTTCTACGTCTTCTTTGCTCGTAAAAATGGGTGTATCTGGCATGTCGGTACGGCTAATTGCTTTAGCAATACGCTCTGCCAGGTCGAGGGTTTTGGCGTCGTTGCTCATGGCTATCTCCTTGGGTGGTAGGAAGGGACTAGGGAACCGAATACTTTGGATATAGTAGTTTTAAAACAAGGTTTGTCAAACCATTTTATGCTAAACTGCTCTAATCTATGTCCAAAACAATCACCATTTTTACTGACGGCGCGGCTAAAGGCAATCCAGGCAAGGGAGGCTATGGAGTGGTTATTTCTTATGCTGATAGGGTGGTGGAGCTAGGAGGTTACAAAGCCATGACCACCAACAACGAAATGGAACTAAAAGCCATTGTGGAGGCTCTCAAGGCTGTAGAGGAGGGTGCTTCAGTAGCGATTTATACAGACTCTAAGTATGCCGTGGAGGGAGCTAAAGGCTGGATCTTCGGTTGGCTTAAGAATGGTTGGAAGACGAAGGCTAATACAGATGTGGCTAATAAAGAACTCTGGCAGGAACTGCTACCGCTTCTTAAGAAAGTGCAGATAGAGTGGCATAAAGTACCAGGGCACGTAGGTATTGCTGGTAACGAGCGGGTAGATACCATTGCTTCGGATTTTGCTAGTAAGGGTACCTTTGATTTATATAGTGGGCCTAAGAGTGCTTATCCGATTGATATCGAAGACACTTCTTATGATGAGAGTAAAGCTGAAGAGAGGAGTGATGCTAGAAAGCGCCAAAACCTAAAAGCTTATTCATATGTAAGTGCGGTAGATGGAGTGGTCTTGGTACATCAGACTTGGGCGGAGTGTGAAGCTAGAGTAAAGGGTAAGAAGGGAACTAGATTCAAAAAGTCTCTAGATGCTGCCAACGAAAAAGAGATTATAAAAGAGTTTGGTGGGTAGAACTAAGCCTAGAGTTTTAAAATTTTGTAGCGGTGCCGGTGATGATATACTTCAAATATGAATCACGACAAAGCCGTTATTTTGAGCGCTAAAAATATCAAAAAATCATTCACCACTCCTAAGGGAGAAGTGGTGATATTAGATGACGCTTCTTTTGAAGTAAGGCAAGGTGAGAAGGTGGCTATTGTCGGGCCGTCAGGTTCAGGCAAGTCGACACTACTCTCACTACTAGGTCTCCTTGATACACCGGACACAGGTGAGATTTTGATAAATCAGATAAATACTAAGCCGCTTAAGCAGGACGAACTGGCTAAGCTGCGTAGTGAGGAGATTGGTTTTGTTTTTCAAAATTTTGAATTAATCACACCTTTTTCCGTTCGGGAAAATGTCACAGCGGCTCTTGATATCGCCGGCAAAACAGTGGATGCTGCAAAAATTTCGGCTTTGATAAACGAGGTTGGACTCAGTGCTAGGGAAGAGGCCATGCCAGCCACTCTCTCGGGTGGAGAAAAGCAGCGGGTAGCCATCGCCCGAGCGCTAGCTAATAATCCGGCCATTATTCTGGCTGATGAGCCAACCGGAAGTCTTGATCGAGCTACCGGCGAGAAGGTCTTAGAGATGTTGCTCGAGGCGGTGTCGCTCCACGGCAAGACGCTGGTCGTTATTACTCACGACCAATCTTTGGCCGAGAAGATGGATAGGGTGTATGAGGTAAGAGACAAAAAGCTACATGAGAGAATTTAGTCTTTCGGCTGTGTATGCGTGGCGAATGCTGAGGCGGGAGTGGCTGCGTTTTGTTTTGCCGCTGCTTTCGCTGATGGCTACAGCTGTAGTGCTACTTTTGGTCTTGCTACTTACTAGAAGCAGTCAGTTGTTTCTAGAAGATCAGGCGGCCGAATTGCTTGGTGGTGATTTAGAAATTGAAAGTGTATACCCGGTTGAGCTCTCTGGGCTTTGGGAGGAGGTGGGTATTTATCCTAGTTTAGAGTCCAAGGAAATAAACTTTTCGGCCACTATCGAATCTGCTTCGGGAGTCCAGGCGGTTTCGATGATGGTGGTAGATAATAATTTTCCACTTTATGGAGAATTAATTCTAGAAAACTCTACCTACCAAGCCCCGCTAGCGTCTGAGATATATCTTTCTAAGGCAGCTAGTGAGCGCATGGGAGTGGGGGTGGGGCAGAGCGTCTCTTTTGGTTCAGCTAGTTTTTTGGTAAAGGGGATTGTGGTAGCGGAGCCGGCCTCTTTGCTTGGTGGTTTTAGGTTTTTGCCGAGAGTGTTTATCAGTG
>JACCDV010121641.1_pt1 | contig 39450 bp, 38 predicted proteins | sample 7446131 | NCBI WGS metagenome assembly JACCDV01 (sample SAMN15323448, study PRJNA562643) | freshwater metagenome | isolation source: river surface water | place: USA:Blue River Watershed | collected 2017-08-17
AGAGCTAGTGGGCTGCCCTCAACGGCGCCCTTGATGTCTGCAAACTCTGCACGGATCTCGTCCTTGGTCATACCAAGGGCCTTTAGGAAGATGGTTGCAGAAACCTTAGTCTTGCGGTCTACCTGGACCTGCAGGATTGGAAGACCAAATCTTGCAGCAGGCTTGCGCTCGTCTTTGACCCACTCGGTTAGGAACTCAAGGTAGGAACCACGGCTTGGAATGATCTGAGCCTTGTTGTTGCGGACGTCGAGGTTACCGGTGGTGTTGGTCGATACCGAGAAGTAGACACCGGGTGAGCGAACCAGCTGAGAAACAACAACACGCTCGGTGCCGTTGATGATGAAGGTGCCCTTGCCAGTCATAACTGGGAAGTCACCCATGAACACGGTCTGGCTCTTGATCTCACCGGTTAGGTAGTTGGTGAACTCAGCCTTGATGTAGAGCGGCTGGGTGTAGCTCTTACCCTTCTCCTTGCACTCCTCAGGGGTGTAAGGAGGGTCGAAGAGCATTGGCTCGGAGAAAGAAAGGCCCATCTTCGCATCCTGGGCAGCGTTAGCACTGTCCTCGATTGGGCTGATCTCCTCAAAGACCTCATCTAAACCGGTCTTTGCATCTGCACCGGCGATTTCACGCCATGCAGGTGCACCGACCAACCAGTCAAAGCTCTCGGTCTGAAGCGAGAGAAGATCTGGGATCTCGATTGGGTCTGGGTGCTTCGCGAATGTTGGTCTCATTGCGGAGCGAGAGTTCTTTGCGGACTTTACGGACTTAGCGTTTTTCGCAGCAGCCAAAGTGAATACCCCTAGGGAATCGTTGATAAATAGGCGGGAAATTCGCTATCCAAACCACGTAACCGCTATTTGCTACGCGCCAATCGACCGCAATATGACGAAGGGCAAAGGTTAGGGAAGCAAACCTCAATCCTAAAGGGTGCGAATTATGCTACGCAACTACTTTTTTCGCTCGATTTTTACTTTTTTGTGACAAAACTCAAACAAAAAAGTCCAGTCTTGACCTGACCAACTTTTCAAAGCTGGACACTCGGCCATCGCATGCCTTGAGCTCCACATAGTCCAAGAACATCGATAGCGATCCGTCCTCATTTTCCAAAAGCACACAGGGCTCACGCCCTGCCGAGGCTGCAAGTTCTTTTTCGGTGCGCTCATTCATATGAACCAGGCGAAACTCAATTCCAAACTCAGCCAAAAGCTGCTTTTCAAACCTCTTGAATTCAGACTTCTTCTTTATTGGAGAGTGGGTGATGTCGCAGAGGTTGCATTCGCGAGCGCCGACCAGGTGACCCAGAACATAGGCAATTTCACCAACGATGCCACCGTTGGCTTTGTAGACACCGATCAGTTTTCTGGCACTCATGAATAGTTGAAACAGGAATCACTTGGGCACTGTTCCAAAAAGAAATCCCCCGATTTCGCAGGGGGATGGCGGTGACGGTGGGATTTGAACCCACGGTGGACTTTCACCCACACAACTTTTCGAGAGTTGCACCTTCGGCCGCTCGGACACGTCACCGCCCAAAAGCTTAGCTCAGGGTCGCCGTGAGGCAAAAAACTCTTTTAGAACGGCAGTGCATTCTGTCTCGAGCACGCCCGCGATTACCTCAATGGGTCTTCCCAATCGTGAGTCTCGAAGGATGTCGTAGATGGACCCGGCTGCACCGACTCGCTCGTCCCACGCACCGAACACAACACGAGGAATGCGAGCGGCAACGATTGCCCCGGCACACATAGCGCAAGGCTCCAAAGTCACAAACAGGGTTGCGTTTTCGAGCCGCCAATCTCCCAGCTGCGTGGTTGCCGTGCGAATGGCTTCTATTTCAGCGTGGGTGGTTGGGTCGGATTTTGACTCACGCAGATTGTGAGCTGAAGCAAGGACCTGACCAGAGTCGGAGACCAGGACTGCCCCGACGGGAACTTCTTCCCCAGCCAATCTGGCTTGATCTAATGCCAGCTGCATAAAGTGCGCAAAATCCACCGGCTAAGCCTATGTTGGAGCTGGCTGTAATACCATCCATGGGTGGTGAAGATTGGTTTTGTGATACCGACGGCCTACAACCGTCCTGAGTATCTTCCGCTCGCCTACGAATCGATCAAGTCTCAATCGGGTGAATTCCATCTCGAGCTAATCGTTGGCTGCCCCGAGGACAAGATCGGCCTAGTATCTGCTGCCCTACCTGATGATGCAGTTGTAATCTCAGAGCCAGCATCACCTGGTTTGGCATCCAAACTAGACGGCTTACTTCGGGCGTTGCCCAAAGACTGCAAATACATTGCGTGGCTTGGGGATGACGACCTACTAACCCCCGGCTCACTTCAAAGTGCAGTAGCTGCTATGGAGGCAGACAGTTCGATATCGATGGTTTATGGCGGCTGTGATTACATCGATGCCAACGGGAAAGTTATCTTCAATAACCCAAGTGGGCAGTGGGCTGCACGAATTCTGAACTTCGGCCCACAGCTAATCCCCCAACCAGGATCATTGATGCGTGCCAAGCACTTTTTCTCAATGCCTGGTCTGAGCAACCGCTTTGCACTTGCATTCGACTTTGATCTTTTTCTAAACCTCAAGGCCCAAGGGCCATTGGTCCACATCCCGAAGACACTGGCCCAGTTTCGCTGGCACCCCACGTCTCTCTCCGTCAAACGCCGAATGACCTCAGCTCTAGAGGCATCCAGGGTCAGACGTTCACACTATGCGGGCCTAGCGAAGGTCTTGTGGGTTTTATGGGAACCACTGGTGATAATCGCAACCTGGGCTGCTGGCAAACTAGTGAGCATTCGCACTAGGCGTCTCGTAAAGTAGTGAGATGCGCCTAACAGTAGCGAGCCACCCGCTCATCACCCACAAGGTAACCATCCTTAGAAGCAAGGACACCCCTTCGCCCATCTTCAGGCTCTTGGTAGAAGAACTCGTTACCCTCTTGGCCTATGAGGCTACAAGAGATGTCAATCTCACTGAAGTTGAAGTTGAAACTCCGCTAACAAAGACCAAGGGTGCCAAGCTCTCTCGGCCAAGACCGATCATCATCCCCGTGCTTCGTGCAGGACTGGGAATGCTGGAGGGAATGACGAAGTTACTCCCCACAGCTGAGGTTGGCTTCCTCGGCATCAAGCGCAATGAAGAAACACTTGAGCCCTATACATATGCGAATCGCCTGCCCGATGACCTTTCGGATCGCCAGGTCTTCATCGTTGATCCGATGCTCGCAACTGGTGGAACTTTGAATGACTCGATCGACTACGTCTTTGAGCGTGGGGCCAAGGATGCAACCTGCGTCTGTCTTCTTGGCGCTCCCGAGGGAGTTGCGAACGTGAAGGCGCACCTAGCCAAGAAGTGGCCAGATAAGTCTGTGCACGTTGTCTTGGGTTCAATGGACGAAAAGCTCAATGAAATTGGCTACATCGTTCCCGGGCTTGGCGATGCCGGAGACCGCCTCTACGGAGTTGCTGACTAAAGGTTTTTTGATCGGTAGTCGGCGATAGCGAGGCGAATACCCTCTCGAAGCGGAGTCTTCGCTTTCCAGCCCATCTCACTCAGCATCGACACATCGAGGAGCTTTCTAGGGGTGCCATCGGGCTTGGAGGTATCCCAGAGAATTTCGCCGCTGTAACCGACTTCTTCTGCAACCAGTTCGGCAAGCTCCTTGATGGTGATGTCTTCCCCAACACCGACGTTTACCTGCTGAGCACCGTCGTAGTTCTCGAGTAAGAAAACGCTCGCTTGAGCTAAATCATCTACGTATAGAAACTCTCGACGAGGTGACCCGGTTCCCCAGTTGGTCACAGATGTGGCACCCGCTAGACGGGCAGTCTCGAATCTTCGAATCAATGCTGGTAGCACGTGGGAACCTTGCTCGGAGTAGTTGTCACCGGGCCCGTAGAGGTTGGTAGGCATAGCAGAGATCCACTGTTTGTGGTGCTGGCGCCTTATGGACTGAACCTGAGTGATGCCGGCGATCTTCGCTATCGCGTATGCATCATTGGTTGGCTCTAGGTGCCCGGTGAGGAGAGAGTCCTCCGGGATTGGCTGAGGGGCAAACTTCGGATAAATGCAGCTTGAGCCCATAAACAACAAACGCTCGACCCCAAACTCAAGCGCAGCATCCATGACGTTGACCTGGATCTGAAGATTGACACTCAGAAAATCTGCCGGGTAGGTGTTGTTGGCCATGATGCCGCCAACCCTGGCCGCCGCGAGCACAACATACTTAGGTTTTTGTTCAGCGAAAAAAGCAAACACTGCGTCTCGATCAGTTAGATCCAACTCGGACGATGATTTGCCAATCAGATTCGAGAAACCTTGACGCTCCAGCTCCCTCCAAATTGCAGAACCAACCATTCCTCTATGTCCGGCGACATAGAACTTGGCTGATTTATCCAGTGGGTACTTTGGACTCATAGGAACTTGGGCTTATCGATCCAGTCTGAACCCTCGTGCTTCAACGCCTCAACATCAGCCTCAACCATGATGCGTGCTAGGTCTGGGGTCATGGTCTGTGCCTTCCAACCAAGCTCTCGCTCGGCCAGCGATGCATCACCGATTAGTGCATCCACTTCAGTCGGACGCAGGTAACGGGAGTCAAACTCGACAAAGTCTTTCCAGTCCAACTCAAGGTGCTGGAAGGTGTGGTCTAGGAAGTCACGGATAGTTGCGGCATAGCCTGTTGCAAGGACATAGTCCATCGGCTTGTCATGCTGCAGCATGCGCCACATGCCCTCAACATACTCTGGAGTGTAGCCCCAGTCGCGAACGGCGTCTAGGTTCCCTAGGTAAAGCCTCTTCTGAACTCCAGCCTTGATTCGTGCTGCAGCCCTGGTGATCTTTCTGGTCACGAAGGTCTCTCCTCTGCGAGGTGACTCGTGATTGAAAAGAATGCCGTTGACTGCAAAGAGACCGTAGGCCTCACGGTAGTTCTTGGTCATCCAGTAGGAGTAGACCTTTGCAGCACCGTAAGGGGACCTTGGGTAAAAAGGAGTCTCCTCATTCTGTGGAGGAGGTGTAGCGCCAAACATCTCAGAGGACGATGCCTGGTAAAAACGACTTTGAGGGGACACCAAGCGCACGGCTTCGAGCACTCTGGTTGTTCCAACACCAGTGATGTCACCGGTGTATTCAGGTTCGTCAAAGCTCACTCGAACGTGAGACTGAGCGCCGAGATTATAGATCTCTTCCGGCTGGAGTTCCGCGATTAGGGAGACCAGTCGAGAACCGTCAGAAAGGTCCCCATAGTGCAAAATCATCCTAGGCTGGCCATCGTGACGATCTTGGTAGAGGTGGTTGATGCGTGAAGTGTTGAAGGTCGAAGCACGCCTAATCAGACCGTGCACCTCGTAACCCTTTTCGAGAAGCAACTCGGCTAGGTACGAACCATCTTGGCCAGTGATTCCAATTATCAGTGCTTTTTTCAACTCAACTCCACTTTGCTGGGGAAGCCCCCTACAGATAACACAAGCCTACCTTCGGTGAACAAGAAACAATTCGTAATGATTTGACATAGTTTGCAATCTTTCGCAAACTATTGGGCAATGACTACTCGAGCACAGCTAGACGGAGCACCTGAGGGTGCCATGATGTCCTGCTCGATGTGTATGTGCATGTGTATGTGCCGCTAATTCAACTGCTCACGAATTAGCCCCAAGGCACCAGCACCCCAACAAACGCACGTGATTCGTGCATCAAAAACCGCACACGACACAAAAAGGATTCGAGCCAAATGTCAGTAAAACTAACTACCAAGACCGAGATCAAGGGATTTGCCCTGTACGTGGGAATCTCTGAGACAGATGCTGAGGAGGCAGGAGTCTCACTCCAAGAGATTGCTGCAGCCCTGAAACAAGCCATCGCAGAGCTTGTTCCAGCAAAAGCCTCAGAGACTTACGCAACAGTCGCTCTAGCGCCAGCGGACGCTCCAGGGCGAAACCTAGACATCACACGCCTTGCACTTCACGAGCCGAGGGCAACCAAGCAGAAGCTTCAGCCGGTTCAAGAGGAGGAGCGTGCAGCCAAGGGTATCGTCGTAGACCTAACTCGCAGACGCTTGTTTGTCGATGGGCGTAATGCTCTTCTAACCTGCAAAGAGTTTGAACTTCTCGCATTCCTGATTGAGAACACTGGAGAGACAGTGACCAGAAACGACATCGCGTCGATCGCAGATCGTTGCGGTGAACCAACTCCAAATGCCAGAACCATCGATGTTCACGTCCGTCGACTTCGTTCAAAGATTGCTGGATATGAGGACATCGTGAGGACTGTTCGAGGACAGGGTTATCGCTTCGACAAGCACCCAGATGTGTTGATCGAGGAGCTTTAGACTTCAGAGGTGCCAAGAACATTAGATTTCCGCGAGGGATTAGAGGCCATAACCAAGCAAGCCTTGGACCTCGCGGATCAAACTTCAACCCCGATCATTTTGATTGACGGTAGAGCGGGATCCGGCAAAAGCACACTCGCTCAGCAGTTGAGAGATCGGCTATTCCTGAAGGGCGACGCAGCGCCGAGTTTGGTATCAATGGATGATTTATACCCAGGGTGGGAAGGTCTCAAGGAAGGCTCGCACTATCTAAAGCGAAACATACTCAATCCGCTCTCTCAGGGCCGCAAGGCCAGCTGGCAGAACTGGGACTGGGCGAGGGGTGAGCGAGGGAATCCAAGCGAGCGCGGTAACGGCTGGAGAGAATTCTTGGGTGGCAACACTCTGCTTATTGAGGGCTGCGGTTCGATATCGAAGCTCACTTCAGAAGCTGCGGATCTGAAGATATGGGTGGAAGCCAGCGAAAGCGACCGTAGAAGACGCTTTCATGACAGGGACTCGGGTTTATTCGATCAGTACTGGAGCATCTGGGCAGCTCAAGAGGACGAGTTTTATGCCGCGGAGAAATCCAAGGATTTGGCTGATCTCGTTATCAGCAGCTAACCTTCGCGGTTAGCCTTCCAGGTTCGATACCCAGCGATGATGCTCATCCCGATAACGATAATGGCGATTGCGTAGACGGTAGAACGCACCCAAGGAATTGAATAAGCGAAATAGCCAGCGAGCGTGAGCCCGCTTCCCCAAAGCAATGCCCCGACAAGGTTTGCAGAAAAAAACTTGTAGTAGTTCATGCGACCAATACCGGCAAGCGCAGGGATAATGACCCTAGCCCAAGGAATAAACCTTGCAACGACGATAGACCACCAGCCATAGCGTTCATAGAACTGCTCGGATCTTGCAATGCCCTGTTTGATCCAATGACCTCTGCGTTTATCTAAATAGGGTCGCCCGTAGTGTCTACCTAGGGTGTATCCAACCTGGTCACCCAAAAAGGCTGCAATACCTACACCTACCACCATCGCGATGATGTTGATTGAATCCTGGTGGGCTGCTGCCACCAAACCAGCTGCAAAGACAAGCGAGTCGCCTGTAATGAATGGTATGAATGCTCCGATGAATAGCCCGGTACCGGCAAAAACCAGACCGAAAACCGCCCCATAGAACAGGATTGGCCCAATCTGGTCAAACCAACCGACTATGTCGCTTGTCACAGATAACTTGAATTGGCCCGGCACGTCACAAGTCTAACTTTTGGCTTTACCCATCGAAGCCATGGATCAGTATCTCAGAGAGATCTTTTCGTGTTCTCGGAGCTTGCTCCCTCTCTGCGAGTTCGCTGACTGCTCCACTTGGATCTCCTTGTAAACCAATAGCAATTACATTGACGACCCAAGAGTCAGAAACGGAAAGAATATTCTCAATTTCGGCTTGAACGATACCTCCCATGTAATGTGCTTTAAGCCCCATGTGCTCGGCCTGAAAAACCACCTGGGCGGACATCAGGCCTGCGTTGTAATAGGAAATGGCTTGATCCCATGGTGACCCATCCGGCTTTAGTTTGTCCGCCATCACAACCACATAACCAGAAGCAGCTGGGGCCCAACTCTGATTGAAGCCGGTCAGCCCGGACTTTGAAATGGCCTGAAACTCCTTCGATTCGCGAACCACTATTGAGATCTTCCAAGGTTGCGCATTGTTTGAACTGGGGGCCCAGCGGGCAGCCTCCGCCAAGGCCAATACATCCCCATGGGACAGGACATGTAGCTGGTCAAAAACTCTCGGGCTCCAGCGATGTGCGAGGAGTGGTGCAATTGGTACAACGGTTACCGCGGGTTTTGATAGAAGTTCACTCACTCTGTCAATTGAACACCAATAACCTTTCTCATCTTCCCGAAAGCAACCGTCTTTCTAAATTGCGCTAGCCTCATGTGGTGAATAAGCGCGGCCTATCCCTATTTCTCGCCACTGGGATCTTCTGGGGTTTGCCCTACTTCTTTATCGCAATTGCAGTTGAAGATTTTTCAACCGAATCCATCGTGTTTGCTAGAACGTTCATTGGGGCCCTTATCCTCGTCCCCTACGCCCTGAAAACCGGCGCATTGAAGCAGGCCCTGAGGGCTTGGCCATGGGTTCTGGCATTTGGGGTGTTGGAGATGCTCATACCGTGGTGGCTAATCACGGAAGCGGGGAGGCACATATCGTCTGGCCTATCAGGGCTTCTGGTCGCCACTGTGCCTTTCTTTGCCGTAGCAATACTGGCAATATTCTTCAAGGATCGATCCGCCCTGCGCCCCATTCCTCTATCAGGTATGGTGCTGGGTTTCGTTGGAGTTGCATCACTAGTAGGGGTCGACTCTCTCCTTGGACAACTCGACCCGCTCTGGGTCTTGGCAGTGGTTGTCGCTTCATTGGGTTATGCAATCGCCCCAATCATGGCAAATCGAAGGATGAGTAACGTTCCTACATCAGGCGTCATTGGCCTGAGCATGCTCTTCGTCGCGATTATGTATGCCCCTGCTGCATTCACTCGCCTTCCTCAAGAACTAGCCGCGTCGCCTGAATGGGACTCTCTCGGCTCTGTCGTAGCGCTTGGTGTGATCTGCTCAGCAGTCGCTTTTGTTCTATTTTTTGAGCTCCTCAAAGAAGTGGGGCCCGTGAAGGCGAGTTTGATTACCTACTTGAACACAGCTGTCGCTCTTATGCTTGGGGTATCGCTCTTAGGTGAGCCCGTTACACCGGGCCTCTTATTGGGTGTTCCCCTGATTGCAGCGGGCTTATACCTCAGTGCAAGAAAGTAGCGATCACTGCTCCGAGTGACAGCGCTTGTCAGCTTCTAGATCAGTACTGGGCCAATCGTTAGGCACACTCGGGTAAGCCTACTTTCCTTTTTGGCAGGCTGGACAGTCTACCGACTTGCTCGGGTGTCGCTTGGACACCTTCCACTTAAATGGAATCCCCCCTGGCGAGGCCAGGGGGGATTCGGTTAGTAATTAGGTACTGACTACTTCACAGTGATGGTAGCTACGTTCTGTAGCTGACCGTCAACGTATACAGCCACTGGAACAGTAGCGCCCACGGTGGAGCGAACTGACCATAGGTAGTTGTCGTTTAGTGAGGAGTACTTGAACCAGCGGTTTCCGATCTTTACAGATACTGCGGAACCCTTGGCGTTCTCAACACGGACTGCTACGCGACCGTTGTAGGTACCGATAACTGCGTTTACCTCTGCTACTGCTGGTGCGCTAACAGCAACAGTTGCGTTAGCAGAGACACCCTCAGAAACAGCGGTGATAACAGTGTTACCGGCAGCTGCGCCAGCAATTAGCTTGACAACAGCCTTACCCTGTGCATCGGTGGTTACAGTCTGAGCTGATAGGTAAGCAACTCCGACAGAGGATAGTAGAACAGTTCTGCCAGCGGCAGCCTTGCCCGAAACCTCAGTCAGGGTGATGGTTACGTCAGTCAATGAACCGGTTAGTACAGCGGAGCTAGCTGCTGCAACTGCAACAGTGCCAACCTTGGCTGCTGCCTCAGCAGCGGCGGCCTTCTCGGCTGCTTCCTTGGCTGCTGCCTCAGCGGCTGCACGAGCTGCCACTTCGGCTGGGTCCTCAACAACTGCGACTAGTAGGTCGTCAGACTTGCCGTCAACAACAGCGGTAACCACTAGGGTTCCACGTGAGCCAGCGGTGCTAACGAACCTGGTGGTTGCAACACCGTTTGCGTCAGTCACAACGGAGGTTAGGGTTAGGCCACCAAGAACACCAGCTGCGGTGAAGGTAACGGTGCGACCAGCAAGGGCAGCGCCATCAGCGTCGACAACAGTTGCGGTGTAGGTGGAGATCGAACCATCGATTGCAGATGCGGCACCTGCAAGGTCAACAGAACCAGCTAGAACAACAACTGGCTTTGCAACGGTGGTTAGCTTCACAGCGGTGACCTTGTCAGCAGCTGCGGTGCTTGCACCTTCCTTGTTGTAGGTAACGCTTAGAGCAATGGTGCCCTCGTCGTTTGATGCGGTCTGCAGGCTAACAGTTAGCTCGCCGTCCTCATCGGTCTTGGTAGGTAGGGTGCCAGAGTAGTTACCTGGACCGGTGAAGGTTACGGTAACAGATCCGGTGGTGCCCTCAGTCTCAACTGGGTTTCCGTAACGGTCAGTTACTAGAACTGTGTAGATTACGGTCTTGCCCTGTAGTGAGCTGTCTGGACCAGAGATGGTTACGTTTGCGCCGGTGTTGTAAGCAGCTGCGTTCACAGTGAACGAAGATGTCATAACAGCGGAATCAACGGTTGCACGAACCTCGTAGTCACCTGAAACAGTTCCAGAAACGGTGAAGTCGAAGTTTCCGTCTGCACCAGTTAGGAAGCTGATTGCGTCGCTGAAGGTTGCGCCAGCAGCGTTAGTGAATACAAGCCCCTGACCGGTTACGGTCACGGTCGCACCTGGGATAGAAACAGAACCCGAGTAGGTTACGGTTCCACCGACAGCAGCCGACTTGGTAGCTGGGAAGGTGCGAGGAGCAGTTCCATCGAACACAACCGAGGAGGAGGTGACCACGAAAGCGATCGCACCATTGTCAGCGCCTGCTGAGGAGTTCAGGGTGTTGATGTCCTGAGTTAGCAGACGAGCAACTGCGGTTGCGCTACCAGTTGCAGTTCCAACCGGCACGTTCACAACTGCAACGCCACCAGAAACAGCGGCGGAGTAGGTGTTGCGAGCGGACGCACCATCGATGTAGGTAACCTCAACGGTCTGGTTGGTGCGAGTGCTTGCTACATCGAACTGGTCAGCAACGTTGAAGGTTAGTGCAACGGTGGAACCAGGAGTAGCGTAGCGGTAGAGGCTGCCAGACACGGTTGAGCTGAAGGTAGGAGCAGCCGCGGTGAAGGTCAAGGAACCGGACTGGTTCTGAGCAGACACAGCTACATCGAATTGGCCGCCCGCGTCAAATCCAGAGGTGGCAACAGGCACGTAGGCGTATCCGGTTGCATCTGAAGTTGCAGTAACAGTCACGTCAGACGAGGTAAATGCACCGCCATCAACTGAGATGCGCTCGCTTCCGGTTAGGCCGCTGAATACGAAGCGCACTGGAACTCCTGGTACTGCAGTTGCAGAGGAAGAAGTTGCAGTCTGAGCCTTGACAGCGAATGCCGTGTTCATGCGGAAGGTACCATTTGCTAGCGCATTCGCAGAAACTACACCTGATGCCGTCACATCCTGGATGGTTGCGTTGGTAACAGTAAGGGTAGTTGCAGAGCCAAGGAACTTTCCAGTTCCGTACTCAACCTGAGCGCTAACAGTTGCGTTTCTCGCAAGTGCAGCAGGCGATGCAGTTCCAACTGCTGCCCCTCCAGAGGTGAAGGTGCTTGGACCAGCAATTGCAGTTCCACCGACACTGAACTGGATCTTGAAGTTAGCTGCAGTTAGCTGCTGCAAGTTGATTCCGGCAACAGATGCGGACGCAGTCACTCGGGTGTCACCCTGAATAGGCTGGGTCAGAGTAACGGTGGGCGCAACCTCTGAGTACTTCACGAATGAAACGGTCACAGTGGTTGAAGACTCGCCTGCGTCAACGGTGTTGTTAGCAAGCGTGTCAAGCCATGCCGTTACGGTAACAGTCTTCGAAGCAGTTGCTTCGTTAGCACCAGTAACCTTCAGAGCGAGGCCGTGCACCGCACCTGAGGTTGCTAGCGGAGTTACAACATAGCTGGTGCTCGCCGAAGCAATCTCGGTGTCTGCAGTCAGGGTAGTCGTGTTTGAAGCGGTTGCACTCACGGTGAAACCGGCTGCCTTTTCGACCTTCCACTTCAGGCTGGTCAGGTTGGAGGTAGGAATACCCGCACCAACACCTGCCTGAATGATGAATGTCTGGTCCACGAGAGTGGCGTAGGAGGTGCCAGCGGCTGGTGCTACTAGAACATTGGTGTTTGCCTGAGCCGGGAGACCGGTCAGAGCAGAGATGCCTAGTGAGACAACAGCGGCAAGAGACCAACTCCTACGAGTCGTGTTCTTGAACATTAGTTTCTCTTTCTTTCTTGGTTTCCTAGTCGCAGTTTGCTTCTAGGGTGAAGAGTTCCAACCACCAACCAAGCAGGAGATTAGACGTCTTCAATTGAAGGATAACGATTCGATACACGATTCGTTACGAAATGGATCGCAGTTTCTTAAGAATTTTTTGATTCGATAGTCGAGCGAATCGGAGAAACTGCACCGGTGGGTGAAATTTCAAATGTCAAACGCACAATAAGAGATGCCAGCTTTTCTGAATCCAACACTTCTCCAGATGCATTGCCAGTTTCACCGAAGAAAATCAGATCGCTTGCGGCCAGGTGCACTGTGCGGCTGCCGTTGTGAAGATCTTGGGAGCTCGCCCAAGTTTTAGGAACAGCCGAAACAATCGACTCACCGAGTTCAAAGCTGAACTTCACGAAAGAGACTTCTTTCCGCTGCGAATCAAGCTCGACATAAGCGGAGAAGCCTTCGAGATTGCTCAACTGCACAACAGTCATGTCGCCAACTTTGGATGTGTTGACAAAGAGCTCTGAGTCATCGACCTTGGAGCGAAGCGAATTGGCAGTCAAAAATGTGGAGATGATGCTCGGACGCTGTTGGGGTTGCTCACCAGACGCGGTGGTTGGAACCTCAACCTCAACGTTGGCCCTGACCTGCGGCTCAGGTGCGACCTGAAGCGCTGCAAGATCAACCTCAGGAGTCTCAAGCTCCCAATCCGGCATGGTTGCGGGGTCTCCGCCGGGTGATGACTCCGGCTGCAATAGGCCCTCACGTGACGGATCAGAAACCTCAGGAGCGTCTGCAACATCCAGGTTCGGGGCTGAGGGCAAGAAACCGATCGAAAGAGCAAGTACCAGCAAGAATGCGCCCGCGGCCGAGATTAGCTTGCCGCTCTCAGCCCTAGCCCTTCGAGCCGCTATGGAGAGTATCTGAGAAACCGAAAGCCCGGCTGTCTCTGCTTCACCAACAAGTGCCTTCTTAAACGCACCTCGTGCCCTAAACAAGAGCTGGCGGAAGGCGTTTTCACTGAGCCCCATCTGGGCTGCAACAACTTCTTGCGGCTTCTCCTCGTAGAGGGTTGCGATTAGCGCTTCGCGGTGGCGAGGCTGCAATCTAGCCAGTGCCATAGAAACAATGGCTGCATCCTCGGCACGCTCCAGTTCTTGGCTGATCTCTGGATCATTTGATGCAAACTCAGGCTGGTCATCAATTGGAGCCATGGTTGCTCGGCTGTTGGCGCGAATCACATCCAGGGCCAAAAGCCTGGTCTTCCACTTGAGGAACTTCAATACTCCAAGCTCAGAGTCGAGCTCTGGGAGCGAGGTCATTAGATAGAGGAAAGCATCCTGAACTACCTCTTCAACCTGAGATGGGTTCTGGAGGTAGCGACGAGCGTGACGCTCTAGGTGCGGGCGAAAGCGAACGTAGATGCTCGCAAAGTCTTTTGCAGTCCAGTCTTTGAGCACGGCTGGAGATAGAGAATCGGCAAAGTGCTCCCTAAATTCGGGTAGACCAAACTCCTCGTCAGACTCCTCATCTAGGAGCTGCTCTAGTGGGTCTTCCCCAAATGCCTTTGGGTCTTCAATGTTCGCCATACAAAAATCACTATACGCCCCTAGTCAATAGCCGTTACGGTCAGGTGTTAATTAGGTTTTGCTCGGTAGACTCCGTGTCTGTGAAGGTATCGGTAATAGGCCTTGGATATCTGGGGGCCACACACGCAGTTGCAATGGCTGAGCTTGGGCATGAGGTCGTCGGCATTGAGCCAGATCCAAAGAAGCTCGAGGCACTGAAATCAGGCGTGCTCCCCTTCCACGAGCCAGGCCTCGATGAGGCACTCACCCGGGTTCTCAAGACCGGCAAGATCACTTTTCAATCTGAGCACAGCGAGAATTCAGCGACCGCCGACCTGCACTTCATCTGTGTTGGCACACCTCAGCGCCAGGGCAGCGATGCGGCTGAAACCTCATATGTGATGGCCGCTGCCAAGGCGCTTGCCCCTCACCTCAAACCCGATGCCGTAGTTGCTGGCAAATCAACCGTTCCAGTTGGAACAGCAACCGAGCTGCAGAGGGTAATGAGTGAGATCGCTGGGATTGATGTGAATCTGGTTTGGAACCCGGAGTTCCTTCGTGAGGGAACCGCCCTAGAGGATTCGCTTCGCCCAGACCGAATTGTGGTTGGTGCTTGGAATGAGCACTCCGTCGAGGTGATCAAGACCGTCTATGCACCGATCTTGAATCTCGGAACCCCGTTCTTAGTGCTCGATGTTCCAACCGCTGAGCTCGTGAAGGTTGCGGCCAACGCATTCTTGGCAACCAAGATCAGTTTTATAAACGCCATGGCTGAGGTTGCAGAGGTTTCTGGTGCGGATGCAGTTTCCCTTGCCAAGGCAATTGGTTATGACGAGCGCATCGGAAACAAGTTCCTTCGAACCGGCATCGGTTTTGGTGGTGGCTGTCTTCCAAAGGACATTCGAGGCTTTATGGCAAGGGCTGAAGAGCTCGGTGTCGGATCAGCTGTTGAGTTTTTGAAAGACGTTGATGCCATCAACCTTCGTAGGCGTGACCGAGTAGTTGCGCTTGCAAAGAGTGAACTTGGTGATCTTCGAGGAAAGCGCGTAACGATGCTTGGTATTTCGTTTAAGCCGGATAGCGATGACCTTCGCGACTCCCCCGCACTCGAGATTGCTCAGCGCCTTCGTCGCGAAGGTGCTGAGGTGACGGTGCATGACCCGGTATCACTCTCTGCTCTGGCGGAGAAAGACCCATCGCTTGGTCGTGCGGCTGAGTTGGTTGAGGCGGTTCGTGGGGCTGACCTTGTGATTCTTGGCACCGAGTGGAAGCAATATAAAGAAGCTGATCCAGAACTGCTTGGTTCTTTGGTTGAAACCAAGACCGTGATTGATGGTCGCAACGTGTTGGATGTTGATCGTTGGCAAGCAGCTGGCTGGAAGGTAATTGCGCTGGGTCGCAGTATTCGAAATGGCTAAGCTCAAAAACATCTCTTTTGTCATGCCCGTGAGGGATGAGGAGAAATACCTCAGGACCGCAGTTGAATCGGTCTTTGCTCAAAGCGTGCCGGGGAAGATGGAGTTGATTCTCTCCATCGCCCCAAGCAAAGACAAAACCCTTGAGATTGCCAAAGAGCTGCAGGCTGAGCTTGGTGAAAAGTTACAGCTGGTTGATAATCTCGAGGGCATTACCCCGGTTGCGCTAAACCTCGCTATCGCCAAGGCGAAGTATGAGGTTGTTTTGAGAGTAGATGCCCACTCTGAGCTCAGCGATGGCTATGCCTCATTGGCCGTTGAGATTTTGAATGAGACTGGCGCTGCGAATGTCGGCGGAATGATGGTTGCCAAGGGCAAGACCGATTTCCAGTCAGCGGTTGCCTTTGGTTATAACGATCGAATTGGTCTGGGTGGTGGTGCCTTCCACGTTGGTGGTGAGGCTGGACCAAAAGAGACTGTTTATCTGGGAGTCTTTAGAAAGTCAGTCTTGGATGAACTGGGTGGTTTTGATCCCTCCTGGATTCGTGGCCAAGACTGGGAGCTGAACCAGCGAATTCGCAAGGCTGGTTACCAGGTTTGGTTTGATCCCAGGCTCCAGGTTGGTTACTACCCAAGATCGAGCTGGGAAGAGCTTGCCAAGCAGTTTTTCAAAACCGGTAGATGGCGCGGAGCGCTGACTCGAAATAATCCAGCGGACTCCTCGGTGAGGTATTGGATCCCACCGGTTTTGGTTTTGTCTTTGGTTTGGGGTTTCCCACTTGGGCTCTATCTGTTGGCAATCGGTATCTATGTGTTTACCCGCACGGGACCGTCTAACGATGTGAAGGCATGGCTGATGGTGGTTTTACCAACCATGCACGTTGCCTGGGGCCTTGGTTTTTGGTGGGGGCTAGCTAGAGGGGTTACGCGGGGGTAGCTGGTAGTTTTTACCCGTGAGTAACCGAGACGTAGTTATCTGTAGTTTCTATACCCCTGACGCTTACTATGGCGGTCACGCCAAGGAGCTTCGTGAGCAATTGGACTCCCTGGGGATTGCCCACGAACTATTGGAGATTCAAAAGCGTCCCGGCGAGGACTGGGCAGATGTCACCCGTCGCAAGATCGGATTCATCAGAGACATCTGCCACAAGCACCCGTCCAAGATGGTGTTCTGGATCGACGTTGACTGCCGCATCACCCACCTACCTGACTTCATCTCAAACACCACCGCAGACCTAATTGGATTCCAGCGCAGCTTTGGTAGCCCACTGCAGATTGGCTACCACAACCGAACCCGATTCTGGGAGCCAAGCTTCTGGGGCGTGAACGCCACCGAGCAGGGTCGCAAACTGGTTGAGGATGCCTATGACCTTGAACAGCGCGCTGTCATCAAGGCAACCGATGACTACTTCCTAGAAGAAGCCTGGCGAGCAAATGCACGCAAGCTCACCTTCCAGCTAATCCCTTCAACCTGCATCGTCAAAGACCGCAAGCTCGCTGAGCCTGGTTCCAGAGATGCGTTCTTTGTCTTTGGTTCCTCCGGAAACGTTGCTGAGTTCAAAGACAAGGTGGTTCAGCACGGAGCCGGTAAAAAGTCCGGCACCAGAAAGAACCTGCTTAAGCAGGCCAAGAAGCTCGAAAAAGCGCTACCTGATTCGATCAAGAAGCCACTTCGTCGGATTGCCGACTCAGCAGGAATTACGGGTGTGCTGACCGCGGGTAAAGCAAAGAGCATTGACCCGGAGCGCAGCCGCATGGTCGGAGAGATGCTCGGTGGTGGCATCAAGGGTGATGGTGAGCTGTTCACCAAGGCCAAGGCTGAGTTTGAAAACAAATACATCGCAAGCTTTGGTGAGGCATCAATCATCGAGGCTGCCGAGGCATTCCTGTCCTACTCCGCCAAAGAGTCTGAGGACAAGGTTCGTCTTGCCTGGTGGTCAAAGCCGTTCCCTGGAAACTTTGGTGACTGGCTGAGCCCACTGATGATCTCGCACTACACCAATGCCAGGGTTGTGCTGCAGTCCCCCGTGAAGCCTGCAACCAAGCCACACCTAATTTCACTTGGTTCGATTGGTCGCTTTATCAAGTCAAACTCGGTTGTGGTTGGCACCGGTATCTCCACCGATGACATCGAGCTAAACCGCAAGGCGCAGTACATCTCGGTTCGTGGTCCGGTTACTGCGCGAGTGCTAAAGCAATCTGGTGGTCCAAGCATTGAGGCATTTGGTGATCCAGGTCTTGCACTGAGCCGAGTAATCCCGGTGACCCGAGGTGCAACGAACGGCAAGATTGCGTTTATCCGCCACTTCTCCCACACCTCTGCTCCGATGCAGCTGCCGGAGAACATGGAAGAGCTATCGGTGATGATGTCTCGTCCGCACGACATTGTGGATTTCGTTGGCAAGTTGGCTCAGTATGACGCTGTGGTGACCTCAGCCATGCACGTGATGATTACCTGCCAGTCCTATGGCATTCCGTGCGGACTGGTTACCTTTGAGGGCTACGAGGAGAACGTTCACGGCTCGGGCATCAAGTATGGCGACTACGCCCAGGGTGCTGGGGTTGAGGTTATGAACCCGCAGGTTGCGCCACTTGATCTTCGCAAGGTGAACCTAGATAACCTGATCCGAGACATCAAGGTTTCCGAGGCCAAGAAGGACGAGGTCATCGAGCACATCAAGTTGGCTTTGGCAAAGGTTCGAAAGAAGTAGCCATTGCGCAAAATCTTTCAAGAACTATTTAGCTCTTCAAAACTTCTAGTTCCAAAGGGCAAGTACCGCACGCAGCTGGTACTGCTAGTTCTGATTGCAGCATCAATCCCGGTCATCGAACTCTTGGTTGCCAAGCTCTTCACCGAGTTGGTGGTTGATGGTGCGAATAAACAACTAGCCGAGATCATCATCGCCGGATTGGTCTTTGCCGTTCTCTTTATCTCCACCAGAACCGCCAACTACCTGCAGAAGACCTACCGAGTCAAATTCTTCGACAAGGCCTTCGGTGCCGACACCAGAGAGAAGTCCAAAACCAAGGAGTCTTGGGAGTGGGCTATGGGCCTTGAGCTTGTGAACGTGCTCAGCTTCCTGACTCAGCTCTTTGTAATCGCGTTTTTCTTCTTCGCACTGAGTCCATTGTTTGCCGGTCTAAACATGCTGCTGGTGTTGATTGTGCTGCAGGTCATGGGGGTTCTTTTCAAGCGGCAGCTCAAAAAGCAGCGCGGCTTTGTTGAGAAAAAGCGTGCCAAGAAAGAAGTCACCCCAGCTGAGCGCTTAGGTTCTCGAATTCAGCAGGCTGAGTTTGGAACCCTGCTTGCAAGCTTCGGAGTGGTGGTTCTGCTCGGTGTGCTGATTTGGTTCTCACTCGATGGCGTTGTGAGTCTTTCAAACACCATTGTTCTCTTCTTGGGTCTGAGACTCCAAAACACCACCTTCTCATCGGTGAGTAGCTCACTGATGCGCTTTGCCCGAGCAAAGGCCAACAGCTTCTAATGTTCAAGCTAACCCTTGGCTATTCGACTCTGGCCGACAGAGTCGGAAACATCAAGCCTCCCCCGGAGCGTCCTGACTGGAATGTCACGATAGTAATCCAAAACCCCGAGAACATGGCTTGGCGGGGTGAGGGTTTGGGAGAACTGATGCTGCGGCAGGATCTAGAGATCCACGAGCTCACCAACCTAGGGGTTGCTAAGAGTCGCAACCAGGCCATCTGGCTCTCCAAGGGCGAATACTTGGTCTTCTCTGACGATGACATCAGATTCAACGTTCAGGGTCTACAGGAAGCGATTCGGTTCCTCGATGACAACCCCGAGTATTCGCTGCTACTAGGTCAAGCAGTTGATCCAAATGGCAAGCTCCGCAAGCAGTATCCAAAGGGTAGAGAAGAGCTGACTAAGTTCAACTCCGCCCGAGCTGCCACCTACGAAATGATCATCCGAGTTGAGGCCATAAGGCAGCTCGGGGTTTGGTTCGATGAGGAGTTTGGCGCTGGAGCAAAGAACTACCTCGGTGATGAATACATTTTCATCGTTGATCTGCTCGCTGCTGGCGGCAGAGCGGTGTTTATGCCAATCACTCTCGCCACTCACCCATTTGAATCCTCAGGTTCTCGTTGGGGCAGCAAAAAAGATCGCCGAGCAAGGGCCGCCATCTTCACCAGGGTCTTCGGCGCTCAGGCTCCCCTGGTTCGGTTTGCCTTTGGACTTCGAAGGCTCAAAGAACTGGGTGGGCCTTTGAAGTTCTTGCTTTTTGTTTTTGGTCGCTAGCGAGTTCTAACTACCAATACCTGCCCGGTATCCTGCCCAGCGGCAATCAGATTCTGCTTGACCCCATCAATCCAAACTTCAACCCGAACGTCATAGCCTGCTCCGGTGTTGCGCTTGATTAGGGCGTATTGCTTTCCTGCGACATTCTTTAGTGGCGAAACGCTGATCCACTTGCCGGCGATTCGAGCCACCAACTGGCTGCCCTCAAAACCCTGCGCGTAGATGGCGACAAAACCGTTGAAGGTTCCAACAGTTACCCTCTGGTTGGTTACAAGGTCTAGGTCGAGCAGATTGGAATCTATTGGAGTTTTCTCAAGCAACGTCTGTGCAGCAGCAAGATCGATCAGTGGGATCTGCTTACGAACCACATCGTCTATCTTCCGTCCAGATATTTTCATGGCGTCTAGGACGGTTTGGGCCGAGTGCTTCGGAAACTGCTGGCGCAAGAGTGCATAGCTTGCGGCCGCGGTAGGTGCCGCAGCAGAAGTCCCGCTTGCCTGAGCGTAACCGTAGGTGGTTGCTGAGATTGCGTAATCAGGTGCAAGAAGCTCAACCTTGGTGCTCATGGTGTTGTAGATTGAAATCTCTCCATCTGCGTCTACAGACCCAACTGACACTGCCTCATCGAGACAAGTCGGTGCCCAAGATTCGACGGAATTCAGATAAAAGCCGTTCCCTGCTGCGGCGAATGGAATGATCCCAACATCACGCAATTTCTTCAGGGATCTTCGGACGTCTGCATATGCAGGATTGGTGTTGCAATTGAGTAAATCTGCCCTTGATGTGAGGCCCAACACCCCGAATGACATCGAAACCGCAACGATGTTGTATTCGACTCTCTTCTGGTATATGTACTCGAGAACCTCAACCACGCTGCGCGGTTGCATGTCAGTGTTGGCCATCAGGATTTTTGCCTCCGGCGCTATGCCTCCGGGGGCAACCGAGTTTGGCCTGCCAGCAACTATTCCCGCCACCATGTTGCCGTGTGATTCATTGACTAGTAACCTGCCAAAGATGTCCCTGCGTTGGCTTGCCGCTGCTAGTCCAATCTGGCTCCTCAGGCCGTTAGGGCATCTTGCGGTGGATGTGTTCTGAAAAACACAGATTCCATCTATTACTTGGCCTTGGAAGTACTCGTGCTGAAGATTTACTCCTTGATCAATCATGGCAATCGTCACACCTTGACCCAGGATTCCCTTATTCCATGATGCTCTAACGTTGATGGCTTCATAGGCGGGCTCGCTTGGCACGGCATGAGCTGAAGTTACACCGCCGGAGAAAGCAACTACAGTCGCTAAGAGGAATCCCATAACCCTCACTAGCATTTTGGGCCTCCTTAAGATCTTGGGGCGAAAGTGTAGGCGACGAATGTCTAGGTTTCCTGAGAGTTGAGTCTAGGCTTTAGCCATGACTCAGGCCGACTATCGTGTCAAAAAGGCTGTTGTCCCAGTTGCTGGCTTAGGAACAAGATTCTTGCCCGCCACCAAGGCGATGCCTAAGGAGATGCTGCCACTGGTTGATAAGCCAGTAATTCAATACGTTGTTGAGGAAGCAGTAGAAGCAGGTCTTGACGACCTGCTGATGATCACCGGTAGAAACAAGAACGCCCTCGAGAATCACTTCGACCGAGTCGCTGAACTTGAACAGGTATTGGCCGATAAGGGTGATTCCAAGAAGTTATTCAAAGTCCAGGAGTCATCCCAGCTTGGAGACATCCACTACACCCGCCAGGGTGACCCAAGAGGCCTGGGTCACGCTGTCCTTAGAGCCAAGAGTCACGTTGGCGACCACTCCTTCGCAGTGCTGCTTGGTGACGATGTCATCGACTACCGCGATCAGGTTCTGCCCCGCATGCTCGAGGTTCACCAGGCAACAGGTGACAACGTAATTGCCCTCATGGAAGTACCTCACGACCAGATCCACCTATATGGTTGCGCGAGCATTGAGGCGACTTCGGAGGCGGATGTGGTTCAGGTCACCGGTTTGGTTGAGAAGCCAGCCAAGGATGAGGCTCCTTCGAATCTCGCTGTCATTGGTCGCTATGTGCTTCGCCATGAGATGTTCGACATCTTGGAAAAGACCGACCCAGGCCGTGGTGGCGAGATCCAGCTAACAGATGCTTTGGAGTATGCGGTTGAGCACCCAGAAATCGCTGGTGGCGTCCGGGGAGTTGTGTTCCGCGGTCGCCGATACGACACCGGAGACAAGCTCGACTTCATCAAGGCAACCCTAAAGATCGGTATCGACCGTGATGACATTGGTGCCGACTTGCGCAGCTGGCTGAAGGATTTCGCTAAAGAGATTTAGTTCTCTTGCACTTCTCGGAGCAGTACTTAACCTGGTCCCAATTCTTTGCCCAAGACTTTCGCCAGACCATTGGTCTCCCGCACCGCTCACAGTTTTTCTGCGGCAGATTCTCTTTCTTGATGCCTCTCAAGCAGCTACTCGTCAGACTTGGTTGCAGGCTCAGGCTTTGGAGCCACGATGGTGAGCTTGGACTTCGCGGTGTCCATCATCTCAATCCAGGTGTTTCCGATAGCAAGCTTCACTGGCTGACCGTCCTCAGTGAAAAGCAGGATTGGGTCAGCTGAGCCAGCCTTCTTCCAGGTTGCCTGGAGGTAGTAGCCATCGGTGAAGATGTGGGCAACACCTGAGTTATCAATCAACTTGGCCTTTGGAATTGCTCCGTACTTTGGATCAATAAAGCTGTTGTCGTGAACCACCTCGATGACAACCACGTTCTTAGTTACTACTCGATCGCCACCTTCTTGAACGTGTTCTTTCTTGTCGAGGGTGTGGAGCCAGGCTGGCTCTGAGGATGCCGCCCATGGGAAGGATGCGGAGCCTGACTCCCAAGTTGAAATTGTTCCCGGGTACTTGACGGTGATGCCGGTTGCCACTGTTCCCAAGGTCACGGCCGATGGAGTTGCATCAAACTCAAAACCTGGGGTTGGAGCTGGCATGTCCTTGTAGTTTTCCTGCAGCTTCTTTGCTCTGAACATCAGGTTCCAAGGAGCTGAGCGTGACTTCTCGCGGTAGTAGGTGTCGTTGGACTGTTCGGTGTCCTCATCGCTCATCACAAGGCCGGTGTCCATGGCAGCTCTTTTGAATGGCGACTGGCCACCTGAGTAAACAAAGATTCCGTTGAATGGGTCGATGATCGCGGCATCAACTGGGCGAACCGAACGAATAGGTCCGATTGCCTCTGGGATGAGTGAGTGCCAAACCGGCAGCAGTCTGGTCATGCCACCCTCAACGCGGGTCATGTAGACGAGGTCAGCATCGTTTAGCGCAAGCTGAGGTCTTCCGTTCCAGGTGTTGTCCACTTTTCCCGAAACTGCAGGCAGCAAGAGATGCGCCGCGGTTGACTCCTCATAGAGCACACCGGTCAGTGGAGCTGGAATGAACACCGGCTCTGGTTCTGGCTCCACAGTCGCGGTCTCCGAAGGTGATGCGGTTGGAGCTGGAGCGCCAGCACACCCAGTCAGGGTGAGGGCTAGAAGGGTGGTTAGTGCCAGAAGTTTTGGGCCGATTTGCATTTTCCCAAGTCTAAATCCAATGGACTATCTGCGACGCTTGGAAAAGCGGTTTGCAAGGCGATCTCTAAGAATTTCGACTGGCAACAACAGGGTCGTGAACACCACAATCAGCAAAACAGTGGTCTCGAGGTTCTCTTTTACCAGCGGCACATTACCTAACAGGTAGCCGGAGAACATAAAGACGCCAATCCAAAGCACAGCGCCAAAGAAGTTGAGCTTGGTGAAGCGCTTGGTGTCCATCTTTGAGATTCCCGCAAGCATTGGAATCAAAGCTCTGAGAATAGGTAAGAAACGAGCCAGTACGATTGCCCTGGTTCCATACTTTTCAAAAAACTCGTGGGTCTTGGCCAGCACCTTTTTGTTGATGATCAGGTTTTGTCTTCGCTCAAACAGCGGTGGTCCGATTTTGTAACCAACCCAGTAACCGGTTTGCGTGCCAAGAAAAGCTGCTAACCAAACCATCAAAAACCCCGCCCAGTCAGGTAACCAGAGGGTCGTTGTGGAGAGGGTGAGGCCGGTTAAAAAAAGAAGCGAGTCGCCCGGTAAGAACGAGGTCAAGATGAATGCGGTCTCTAAAAAGATCACAAAGGTGACCGCAAAAACGAAGTATGGGCCGAACGCGGTGATGATGTGTTCCGCGTCTAGCCAGTTCAATTGTTCTCCGTCTTCGACCAAACAACTGGCCTGTGAAAAAGTCTAACTTTGGTTACCTGCTCAACCTAGAGTTCCCTAGGAACTCGCAGGGTAGAAATTGACTGCCCCACGCACCCAAACTGTCACCCGCATTCCAACCTCGGGAGCGAATGGTCCATTAGAGCGGGCTCGAATCTTGAGCTTGGGGGTCTGCACCTCAACCACCGCGTCATGACCAAAGAAAACCCGACCAACAACTTCGCAATCACCCTGTGGGTTTGGCTGCAGGTAGAAGTTCTCTGAGCGGATAGCGACCACTCCCCGCTCACCCTCCTTGACTGAGTTCAGTGCCGATAGCTTTCCAAGATCGGTTTGGATCTTGCCATCAATAACGACACCATCAACCAGCACAGAGTCGCCTAGGAAGGTTGCGATGCCAAGATCCGCTGGGGCGTTGTAGATCTCAGTTGGAGCACCCGCCTGAATGATCTTCCCATCGCGCAGCACTGCGACCTTTTCCGCGAGTGACAGCGCTTCCTCCTGGTCGTGGGTGACCAGAATCGCGGTGGCATTTTCTGCCTTGAGGATGCGCTTGACATCTTCACGGAGTCGGGTTCTTAGCTCCTGATCCAAAGCACTGAAGGGCTCATCGAGCAGGATCAACTTAGGTTTTGGAGCTAGCGCTCTCGCGAGCGCCACTCGCTGCTGCTGACCACCAGAGAGTGACGCTGGCTTTCGGTTGGCATAGTCAGTTAGTCCCACAAGTTCCAGCAGCTCTTTCACTCGAGCCGACTTGGTTGGCGACTTACTAAGGCCAAAACCGATGTTGTCCGCCACTGACAGATGGGAGAAAAGTGCTGAGTCCTGAGGAACGATTCCAATGCCTCGGTGCTCCGGCATTACAAATTCTTCTTCAGAGGCGACCACCTTGTCATCAAGCAAGATGGTTCCCGCGGTTGGTCGATCAAAGCCTGCGATCAAACGAAGCAGCGTTGATTTACCAGCTCCGGAGGCTCCCAAGATTGCGGTCAGCTCTCCTCGGTTAGCGTGCAGGTTAAGACCTGTGAGCACCGGCTTCTCGGTATAGCTAATTGAGAGATTGGAAATCTTCAACATCAGTTAGCCACCTCCGATACCGCTTTTCTGGCCGATGCGTTTAAGGCTAGAGCAGGTATGCCGGCCAGGATTACCAAGAGCAAGGCGTATGGAGCGGCTTGAGCAAACGCCAGCTCCTCGGTTGCGCTCCAGAGCCTGATAGCCAAGGTCTGCAGCTCTGTTGGTCTAAGCAACAGGGTGGCGGGTAGTTCCTTGAGCACGGTGAGTGAAACCAAGGCTGCACCAGCGACAATTCCTGGTGTTGCCATCGGCAGCACCACCTTGGTGATGGTCTTATTACCCTTCACGCCAAGTGAGCTGGCAACCTGCTCCAGCGAGCAGGGCACCTGAGCAATCGGTGTTGCGATAGCACTGAGTGCATTTGGCAAAAACAGAATCAGGTAGGCGAAAACCAAAAGCCATACGGTTTGGTAAACACTGGGCAGCAGGTTCGCGCCCACAAAGACCAGAGCGAGTGCAACCACGATTGCGGGAAGAGCATGGGTTGCCCAAATCGAGAACTCAATGGTTCTGGCAGATCGAGATGGGAACCGAACCACCCAGAGTGCAACCGCAAGGGCAATAAGCGCAATCACAAAACCCGAGCCAAATGCAACTGCCGCACTGCCAACCAAAGCCTCGAGAATCTCATCTAGATCTGCGGTGGAGCTACCGATGATGCTCCAGCGCACCAGTGCAAACATGGGAACCCCAACCCCAACAGCGGCTAGTGCCAGCATGCCCAGAATCGAGATTGGACCCAAGGATCCAAGTTCGATTCGCTTGGCACGCTGAATGGCGGTGCGCTGGATTTGATAATCCCCCCGATACCTGCGCTCAAACCAGATCACGATGAGAGTCAGCAGGATTAGAACTAGCGCTAGTGCCGCTGCCGAGGTGCGGTCAAAGCTCAATCGATAGGCGTTGTAGATGGCCCTGGTGAAGGTGTCGAAACGCAGGATCGAAATGGCACCAAACTCACTCAATGTATAGAGCGCAACCAACAGGCTAGATGCTGTTGCGGCCGCTCTAACCTGAGGCCAGGTGACTCGAACCAAAACGGCAAATTTCCCCAAACCTAAACTTCGTGCAACCTCTTCGGCAGCAACATCTGTTCTCACCAAAGCTGCCGAAACAGCAATGAAAACGTATGGGCTGGTGGCAAGTGATAGCACCAACCATGCGGCAAAAAAGCCGGAAAAGTTTGGGAAGGTTGCGGTAAACGCAAACGCTAAAACGTAGCTGGGGATCGCAAGCGGCAGGGTTGCCAGGACCGCGAAGAAACCCGGAAATCGCAAGTTGGTTCGGGTAACCAACCAGGCCTGACAAAAGCCAATCACCAATGCCGTCAAAGTCACTGACCCAACCAACAGAACTGTGTTTAGAAGTAACTCAAGAGTCCTCGGTCGCAATAGCTCAACGATTGCCTTTTCCGCACCTTGACCCAATCGAAGTAACAAATACCCAAGTGGGATAAGGGCAGCTAGGGCAGCAAAAACCCCCAGTACCACAATAAGGACTGGGGGTTTTCGCATAGCCTGGCTAGATTAGCCCAGCTTGCCTGATTAGCTCTAGGGTCTGCTCAAGAGAATCTAGATCGTTCAGGTCAAATGCTGGAGATGGGATATCGCTCAGCGGGGTTACTCCCTCAACTGCTGACACTCCGGAAACCAATGGGTACTCACCGGTCTGCTCGACGAAGTACTGCTGGCCCTTCTGAGACAGTAGGTACTCGACAAAGATCTTGGCGCTTGGGTTATCACTGAGGATTCCAACACCAGCAACGTTTCTGAGGTTTCCGATATCCTGACCCTCGAACTGAGCCAGCTTGGACATCATGTTCTCAGCACCAACTTCTTTTGCCTTTGCAAACCAGTAGTAGTGGTTGATTAGACCCATGTCGACCTCACCGGCCTCAACGGCATCCAAGATTGCACCGTTCTTTTCATAGATGACGGCATTGGTTTTCATTGCCTCAAGCCATGCCAGGGTGTTCGTGTCACCTTCAATTACTCGCATTGCGGTCACGAATGCCTGGAAAGAGGCATTAGTCGGTGCAATTGCAACTCGGCCCTTGTATTCAGGGTTGGCCAGATCAAATACCGACTTTGGTAGCTCGGTTACCTTCTGCGGGTTGTAGTTCAAGACTCGAACTCGGCCCGATACACCGATCCAAGATCCGTCCTTAGCGCCGTACTCAGCTGAAACCAGGTCTCTAACGCTCTGATCCAAGGTCTTTAGAAGGCCTGCCTTTGAAACTGCACCGAGGGCTCCGGCATCCTGAGCAAAGAAAACATCGGCAGGTGTGTTTGCCCCCTCCTCCAAAATCTGTGCGGCAAGCTCCGCGCTTCCGGCATAGCGCACCTCAACCTCAATGCCGGTGTCGGCGGTGAACTGATCAATAAGTGGCTGAACTAGCTCCTCGCTGCGGCCTGCATAGACAACTAGCGGCTGAGCCTGAGCACTCTCAGTAGCAGACTGGGCTGGCTCGGTTGCCGCAGGAGCACACCCTGCGAGGGAGATGGCAGCCATCAGGGCGACTGCGACTCCAAGAGACTTCTTCAATTGCTTCCTAACTAAAAAGAGCACGGGATTGACCCCGTGCTCTGAATAGGTTAGGTAAACCTAACTAGTTTGTCAATTGCCTCTTTTTGCATCAATTTCTGCGATCAGGTTTTCAACCAATCCCTGGATCTCATCGCGAATCGGGCGCACGTCCTCAACACCCTTACCGGCTGGATCCTGCAGCTTCCAGTCCAGGTAGATCTTGCCTGGATAGAACGGGCAGGCATCGCCACAACCCATAGTGATCACATAGTCAGAGGCCTGAACATCCGCATCGGTTAGCACCTTCGGCTTGGCGGAGGAGATGTCGATGCCGAGTTCCGCCATGGCCGCAACTGCGGATGGGTTGACCTGGTCTCCGGGCATGGTGCCGGAGGAGCGAACTTCGATGCGGTCTCCAGCTAGGTGCTGCAAAAAGCCCTGGGCCATCTGGCTGCGCCCTGCGTTGTGGACGCAGACAAACATTACGGATGCGATTGGGTTAGTCATGTTCTGCTTTCTTTCTAATTAGGAAGTTGGAAACAACAAGGGCTAGCGCTAGGCCAAGAATCTGGGCCAGCAGATATCCGGGCATCGATGCCGGGGAGATAGAGCTTGGGGCATCCGAGAGCATGCGGCCAAAGCTCACAGCTGGGTTGGCAAAAGAAGTCGACGATGTGAAGATGTGGCCGGCAACTATCCAGAGTGCAACGGCGGCTGGAATCAAACTGGGCTTCTCTTGAATGAGTAGCAAGATCAAAAGGACGAGTCCAAAAGTTGCAATGACCTCACCCAAGAAAATCCCAGTGCCCATTCGGTCCACGGAACTGATTGTCAATGCAGGTTTGTCAAACATAAGGTTGGCAAGTGCCGCACCCGAAACAGCTCCCATGGTTTGAGCGAATACGTAGCCCACGAACTTGGCAAAGCCAAGCTCCTTGCGAGCCAAAAAAGCCAGCGAAACTAGGGGGTTGAAGTGAGCACCAGATACAGGCCCTAGCGCTGAGATGGTGCCAAACAAAACCGAGCCAACACAGACCGCAATCATGAGTAAACCGAGAGCCGCTGGGGCATCTAGATCTACCACCATGTGTGCAGCACCTAGCACTGTCGCAACAACCAATGCGGTGCCCAAATACTCAGCAAAGAGTGAGCGAACAGATGCCATGGAATTTCAATCCTGAGTTAGTGTTGAACATAGATAAGTATCTATCTATACATAGATGACTGTCTATAAGTGTTAGGTGAACAATTGGTGACAAAGATCCCACTGCACCTTCTGGAGTGTGCTCCGGCACCAGGTGCTGAGCCGCTTGCTCGCACCAGTGCCGAGAGTATCGCCGAGCTACTCAAGGCAGTTGCCGATCCAACCAGACTGCAGCTTCTGGCGATGATTGCCCAGGCAGACCAGCAGGAAGCCTGCGTGTGCAACCTCACCGAACCGCTAAAGCTGTCTCAGCCAACGATTAGTCACCACCTAAAAAAGCTGGCAGATGTTGGCTTGATTTCTCGCGAGCGCCGCGGCACCTGGGTTTGGTATTCGCTAAACAAAGAGCGCTGGAATGAGATTGCGAATCTCTTCGAATGAAACCTAAGCACACCTCATTTGGAGTGATGATTCCCGACTATGACTTTCCGGTCTTCAACGAACGATCCATCAGAGCTGCTGCCGGGTTGTTCTTTGCGCTGGGATTCTTTGGTTGGAGCATGGCCCTTTTCACAGGAGATTTCGCTCTGCTGAGACTCTTCGGTGCCAGCTTCATGCTCGATATGTTTTTGAGGTTGTTTGTTGGCCAGCGCTTCACGCCTTCTCTGATCATCTCGGACTTTCTCGTTCGCAAGCAACGACCCGAGTGGGTGGATGCCAAGCCCAAGCAAACCGCTTGGTACATAGGGCTAGGCATGGTGCTAACCGCCTGCTTCATGATGGGTTGGTTGAGCCTAAGAGATGAGATTGTGCTATCGCTGTGTGCAGTCTGTCTGACCTTTTTGTTTGCGGAAGCAGCGGTTGGATTTTGTGCAGGCTGCTGGCTGCACATGAAGTTTTCGAAGGAGCCGCCCCGGCTTTGCTCCGGAGATGTTTGTAACTACGAGCCAGGAAGGTAATCAAATGGCAAAGATCGAAATTCAAATTGAGGGCATGACCTGTGGTCACTGCGCGATGAGCATCACCAAGGAGCTAACCGCTCTATCTGGTGTTGGCGAGGTAAAGGTTGATCACACGGCCGGCAAGGCAGAGGTCTCAGTGGATGGCGTGAGCAATGACCAGCTAGCCGATGCAATCGCTGAAGCTGGTTACAAGGCAACTGGTTTTGCAACCCTAAATGCCTAATAACCTCACCGAGCTCGAAATCGAGGGCATGACCTGTACGGCATGCGCTCGCAGAGTTGAGAAGGGCCTCAACAAGGTCCCAGGAGTCACCGCCTATGTTGACTTTGCAACCGAGAAGGCGCACCTGCAGTTTGAATCCGCAGTTGATCTCGAGATAGTTAGAAAGGCTGTTGAAGACGCCGGCTACAAAGTCGGTGAGGGCAAGCCTGAGCTGCAGAAACTAAGACCAAAACTCTGGGTTGGTGTAATTCTGTCGGCTCTCGCTATGGCCTACGCCATGATCCCCCAGCTGAGCTTCCCCGATGTTCACTGGTTGGTGTTCGCGCTTTCAACCCCAGTCTTTTTCTATGTGGCAGCTCCATTTCACATCGCAGCCATCAAGAACCTGAGGCACCTAGATAGCACCATGGACACCCTGGTGTCGCTGGGCTCCACAGTTGCCTACGCCTACTCGGTCTATCTGATCTTCTCCGGCATGCACCACACCTACTTTGAGGTTGCGGCAGTGGTCCCAACGGTTGTCCTAATCGGTCGCTACATCGAGGTGCGCGCAAGAAGAAGTGCGACCGATTCGGTTCGAGCACTGCTGAGCGCAATCCCCCAAAAGGCAACAATCGAGCGCGATGGACAGCGCGTAGAGGTTGACACCTCGAGCATCAAAAAGGGCGACTTGGTTTTGGTAGCAGCGGGCGAACGCATTCCAGTTGACGGTGTTCTGCAGTCGGCAAATGCAACCGTTGATACCTCAACCTTGACTGGTGAGTCTCTGCCCTCCGAATTGGTGTCGGGTGCAAGCGTGACGGCAGGTGCTACCTCGCTCTCAGGAGAGATCCGCATTTTTGCAACCGCAAGCAGTGCAACTTCAAGGCTTAGTCAGATAGCCGATTTGGTTCGTGAGGCAACCAGTCAAAAAACGAAACTGGCATCACTTACAGATCAGATCTCATCTGTATTTGTCCCGACCGTGATCATGATCGCAATCGCCACTTTCTTGGTCTGGGGTGCTGCGTTTGGCGATTGGACCAGAGGCTTTGAGGCAGCGGTTGCGGTGCTGGTTATTGCCTGTCCCTGCGCCCTTGGAATCGCCGTGCCAATGAGTCTGGTGGTTGCAACTTCAGTGGGCGCAAAACGCTCAGTCGTTATTCGGAATCCAGATTCACTCAGAGACCTGGCTAGCACCAAGACCGTCATCTTCGATAAGACCGGCACCCTGACCGATGGGCAGCTGAAGGTAGTGAATTCCAGGGGCCTCGGAGGTGTTGGTGTTGCAACCATGCTGGCCTATGCCGCAGCAGTTGAGGCCGGGTCCAGCCACCCAGTGGCAAGGGCCATTGCCAAGCTGTCAAATGCAAAGACCGCCAGCGACATCAAAGAAACCCCGGGCGTTGGTTTGGTCGGCTTGGTCGATGGCATTGAGGTTCATGTGGGGAAGCCTGGGCAGTACCAGAACCAGGCGGAACTTGATGAGGCAATCTCGTTGGCTGGCCCGAACACCTTGGTTGTGGTTTCGTGGGAGGGATGGGCACACGGCCTCATCGAACTAAGTGACGAGATAAAGCCTGGTTCAAAACAGGTAATCGAAGATCTTCAGAACATGGGCTTTGAAACCATGCTGCTATCGGGCGATGCTCCCCGGAGAGTGGAAGAAGTGGCCAAGAGTTTGGGCATTCAAAGGTTCCAGGGCGGAGCCTCTCCCGAACAAAAACTCGAGGTGGTTCGCTCGGAATCGCATGCCGTGATGGTTGGTGATGGCATCAACGATGTTGCGTCACTTACTGCTGCAAGAGCTTCAATCGCGATGGGCTCCGGTTCACATGCCGCTCAAGCCGCAAGTGCCATCACGATCCTGGATGACTCGCCAAGTGCGATTCCATTCGCTCTAAGGCTCGCAAAGAAAACGCATCGCAACATCTATCAGAACCTGGGATGGGCTTTTGGCTACAACATCTTGCTAATTCCGGTGGCCGCTATGGGGCTACTGAATCCGATGCTTGCGGGAGCTGCCATGGCCTTCTCATCGGTCTCGGTGGTGGCAAACGCTCTGCGATTGAGATGGCAAGATGGTAGTAAGACGAAGGAGTCGTAGTTGTTTACCCCCGCTGATGAAAAACGTGTTCTTAATCTAGTCCCTACCGGAGTATTTGTCGGTGGTGAGTGGCGGGATGCCTCAGATGGCAAAACCCTAGATGTAATCGATCCAGCAACCGGCAAGATTCTAAAGACAATCTCCGATGCCTCCTACGAGGATGGCCAAGCAGCTCTTGAAGCTGCTCACCAGGCTCAAGCTGAATGGGCAAGAACTGCACCACGAGTCAGAGCAGAGCTGCTTCGTGCTGCATTTGAAAAAGTCACCGCGATGTCCGATGACTTTGCGATGCTGATGTCCATGGAGATGGGTAAGCCATTTGCCGAAGCCAGGGGCGAGGTTGCCTACGGAGCAGAGTTCCTGCGCTGGTTCTCGGAGGAAGCCCCAAGAATCTATGGTCGCTACTCAACCGCCCCAGATGGCAAGAACCGCCTCATGGTTTTGAAAAAGCCAGTGGGACCAGCACTTTTGATTACCCCCTGGAACTTCCCACTAGCCATGGCCACCCGAAAGATTGCACCGGCTATCGCAGCAGGCTGCACCATGGTTCTAAAGCCAGCTGCCCTGACACCACTAACCTCACAGCTTTTTGCAAAGGTATTGGAAGACCTGGGTCTACCAAAGGGTGTGCTGAACGTCATCACCACGACCAAGCCCCAAGAGGTCACTGGTCCACTAATCAAAGACGACCGACTGAGAAAGCTCTCTTTCACCGGATCAACCCCGGTTGGAAGAAAGTTGATTGCAGACTCCGCTCACCAGGTATTGCGAGTTTCGATGGAGCTCGGTGGCAATGCCCCATTCCTAGTCTTTGAAGATGCAGAGATCGACAAGGCTGTTGAGGGAGCAATGCTTGCAAAGCTTCGCAACATGGGTGAGGCCTGCACCGCAGCAAACCGATTCATCGTTCACGAGAGCGTGGCCGAGGAGTTTGGTCAGAAGCTAAGCCAGCGCATGGCCGCCCTAAAGGTAGGACGTGGTCTCGAGGATGGTTCAAACATTGGACCACTTATCGAGGATCGCGCTCGTCAAGGCGTTCACGCTCTTGTCCAGGATGCCAAGGACAAGGGTGCGAAGGTTCTGCTCGGTGGTGAGATTCCAACGGGCGAGGGTTACTTCTACCCACCAACAGTTCTGGTCTCTGTCCCAGAGAGCTGCGACATTTTGCAGAATGAGATCTTTGGACCGGTTGCCCCAATCTGCACCTTCAAGACTGAGGACGAAGCTGTCAGGATGGCAAACAACACCGAGTATGGTCTTGTCGCCTATGCCTTCACACAGGATCTCAACCGAGGTCTTCGTCTTGCAGAGAAGCTCGAGGTCGGCATGTTCGGCCTGAACACCGGACTGGTATCTAACCCTGCAGGACCGTTTGGTGGCGTGAAGCAATCGGGCCTCGGTCGCGAAGGCTCACAAGAGGGAATCGAGGAATACCTCGAGACCGTCTATGTGGGTATCGCTGATCCTATGGCCTAGGGGTAGCTATGTCATCGGCCAGACACAGGTTTCTACTGCACCACGGCTACACCAACAAGAGACCCCAGGGTCACTGGCTTCGACTGACAGCTCAAACCCTTCGAAATCGAGGACATCAGGTTTGGTATCCGCAGTTCCCGTCTCCCGATGCGCCAGTTACTTCAGACTGGCAAAACCTCATCGCTCAAGAGGCGGCCATGATGGATGAGGTTGAGGGTGGAGAAAAGATTGCGATCGCCCATTCCCTTGGCTGCATGAACTGGTTGCTCGCTGCTCGTGAGGGAAACTTCGCGGTTCCATTCGACCGAGTTCTGCTGGTAGCTCCCCCAGACCCCCAGCCGATTGGACAGAACCCAAACATCGACGGCGAACCACTAGATATCAACGATCCCGCACTGGTTGTAGCTGCCCACAAATGGGCCAAGAATTTGACCCTAATCGCAAGCGAAAGAGACCACTGGCTACCCAGGGGTATTGGCATCTATGAGGCAGCACTTGGTGTTGAAGCTGTTGTCTTCCCGGGAGCAGGTCACTTCTCTCTCGATGATGGTTTTGGTCCATGGCAAGGACTTTGGAACTGGGTTGAAAGCGGTGACCCCAAGGACCTTACTTCGCGCTGATACCTTTTGCTCTAGCCAGAATCGCCACCCAAACCAATAGCAATCCAGCGGCAATACCCATGATCATGGTTGCGATAATCGCCGCCTTTGGATCTGCCAAAACCATCAACGTTAGAAGGGTTGGTGAAAGAGCGCCGACGATTTTGCTCAGCATCATTACATAACCCTGACGCTGCCCGTAGCTCTGTGCTCCAAAGAATAGAAGGGGTAACGACCCTCTAATAAAGGGGTTCAAGCCAACACCGATGCCGTGGAGAATCACAAATGGCAGAAGACCATTGACTCCAAATAGCAGAATCAAAACCACACCTAGCGGATGGGCGGCAATTGATATTGCCGCAACCGCAATCGGACCGGTTTTCTTGCCGAGTGCGACTAGGAGGATCCTCGCGAATACCTGTGATGGGCCCAGAATTACGGCGGCCAACAGCGCTAGTTGTTCACTGGCTCCGAGCTCGGTGAGCAAAAACGGCAGGGTGGTATTCACCGATGAAACGATGAATCCCTCGAGGGCAAACATGAGTGCGAAAACGATCAGGAGCTTGTCGAACTTCAGACCCCGCTTCATGATTTTCTGAATTGGACCGGTAATCACATCAATCTCGCGCTGCTCGCTGCGCGGGATTGTGGCGTGGAGCGGGAGGGAAACAAACAGGTGCATTGCGGCCCAGAACAAAACCGCAACTTGCCAACCGAACTGAGTATTGAGAAGGCTCGTGAGTGGCCATGAGATCGTGGATGAGAAACCGGCGAAGACTGTGATGCCTGCGATCACCCGGTTGGAGTTCTCCTTGAAAAAGGCAACCGCTGTGGCAAAAGCTGAGTCGTAGTTACTCATCGACCCGCCGATGCCGATAACCGCCCAGGCAATAAACAGCATCAACTCGTTTGTGCTGATGGCAAGAAGAATCAAACCCATGAAGAAGGCAAGATTGCCCCAGGGCAAAACCTTGCGACCGCCATTCATATCTATGAGGCGACCGATTCTTGGACCGACTAAGCCTGAAACAAGAAGCGAGACGGTGAATGCCCAGAAGAAGGTCTCGGTTGAGACCCCAATTGATTGCGAGATGGGGACAGCAAGGATTGCTGGGAGGTAGAAGCCAGAGCCCCAACCGATGATTTGGGTAATGCCCAGTCGCAGAGTCAACCTAGAACTGGCTTGCACTTAATCTCGACCTTTGAGTTATTGACCCAAGTCTAAAACCCAAAATGTATTAGGTTAGGTCGATGCCCAATGGGCGAGGCTAAATCTGGGGTAATGCCAACTCAACGGAGAGGTTGAATCTCATGAAGCACGCTTTGATCACAGGTGCCAGTTCAGGTCTTGGATTCGAGTCTGCTAAGGCACTCGCCGACCTCGGCTACAAGATCACCATGGTCGCCAGGCGGGAAGAGCGACTGGTAAAAGCCGCAGACCGTATTCGCTCCACTAACCCCTCCGCAGTGATAGAGGAGTTTGTCCTCGACATCTCAAACCTCGATTCGGTTCGAGAGTTTGCCAAAACGGTTGACTCGGTTGACCTACTGATGAACAACGCAGGGCTCATGGGTCCAGATTTCAAGCTCTCCATCGAGGGCATCGAGTCCCAGATGGCCACCAACCACATCGGACACTTTTTGCTCACCGCACTGCTCTGGCCAAAACTCGATGCGGCAAACGGCAGAGTGGTGAGCCTGTCATCGGTAGTGCACCGCAGGGGCAACCTGAAGACCGCTAGCGCCGAAGAACTTCGTGGCGCAGACGAATCCAAATACAACCGTTGGCAGCGCTACGCAGACACCAAGCTTGCCTGTCTGCTCTTCGCGCGGGAGCTCGATGTGAGAGCCCGGGTTTCCGGGTCAAAGGTGCAGGCGATAGCAACCCATCCGGGCTGGGCAATCACTGGGTTGCAGGAGAATTTTCCTCACACGCTCGACAGCTTCGCCCAGAGTGCCAAACAGGGAGCAAGGTCTCAGATACGCGCCGCAACCGATGGCTCACTAAAAGGTGGTGAGTTTGTCGGACCGAAGTGGGAATTGTGGGGAGCACCGAAGCTTCTAAAGGGCTCGGCTCGCTCTCGTGATTTGGAGATTGCAGCGGCGCTTTGGCAAAGCAGCGAAGAACTCACCGGTGTGAAGTTTCTTGGCTAGAGGTAGGCTGGCTTAGTACTGCAAGGAGTCAAATTGCGTTCAATTTCACCGGAAGCCATAGTCGGCTCTCGGATCACTAACCAGAGTCTGCGCCGCTGGCTGCACTCACTACCTGGTGTTGACAAAGTGGGCCTTGAAGCTAGGGCTGCATCACTGGGCACCAGATCCATCAAAACAACTTCGAAGGCTTGGGCCTTGGATGCTGCAATCAAGATGATGGACCTCACCACCCTGGAGGGCATGGACACCCCAGAGCGAGTAAAAAGCTTGTGCCTGAAGGCACTAACGCCAGACCCAACCGATCTCTCAACTCCGAGACCAGCAGCAATCTGCGTCTATGGCGACATGGTGAAGTACGCCAAGGCGACACTTGAGGGCTCTGGTGTTTACGTTGCAGCGGTAGCAACCGCCTTCCCATCGGGTAGGGCAAGCTTGAAGGTAAAGCTCGAGGACACCAAGGATGCGGTTCGCGCAGGTGCTGACGAGATCGACATGGTTATCGACCGCGGTGCTTTTTTGGCCGGGGACTACCTTGAGGTTTATAAGCAGATTGTTGCTGTCAAAGAAACTTGCAAGCGAAGCGATGGCTCCTTCGCTCGCCTAAAGGTGATCCTGGAAACCGGTGAGCTGCAGACCTATGACAACATCCGCAGAGCTAGCTACCTAGCAATGCTCGCGGGTGGCGATTTCATCAAGACCTCTACCGGCAAGGTGACCGTGAACGCCACGATCCCAATCACCATGCTCATGCTCCAGGCGGTTCGGGACTGGTATGAGGAGACCGGTGAGCTAATCGGTGTAAAGCCAGCCGGAGGCATCAGAACAGCTAAAGATGCCATCAAGTACCTGGTGGTTGTGAAAGAGACCGCCGGTGAGACCTGGCTAAACCCGGACCTTTTTAGATTCGGTGCATCGTCACTACTGAACGATGTTTTGATGCAGCGACAGAAACTCAAGACCGGCCACTACTCAGGCCCCGACTATGTCACGGTGGACTAAAGGATGACGATGTTTGAATACTCTCCCGCTCCGGAGTCTCGCTCACTGGTGAGCTTTGACAAGAGCTACGGTCACTTCATCGGTGGCAAGTTCACTAAGCCCAACAATCTGTACGGCACCATCAACCCAGCCACCGAAGAAGTGCTCGCCGAGATCTCGCACGGTACCGAGAAGGATGTTGATGCAGCGGTCAAGGCAGCAAGAACTGCATACGAAAAAGTTTGGAGCAAGCTGCCTGGTTCAGAGCGCGGCAAGTACCTCTACCGAATCGCAAGAATCATTCAGGAGCGAGGTCGTGAGCTAGCTGTTGCCGAAACTCTCAACAACGGTAAGCCAATCAAAGAGACCCGCGACTTTGACATCCCAACCGTTGCGGCATGGTTCTTCTACTACGCAGGTTGGGCAGACAAGCTTGACTATGCGGGCTTGGGTGCAAACCCGAATGCCCACGGTGTTGCCGCTCAGGTAATCCCATGGAACTTCCCGCTCATGATGCTCGCCTGGAAGGTTGCTCCTGCCCTAGCAGCAGGAAACACAGTTGTCCTAAAACCAGCCGAGAGCACGCCGCTGACCGCCCTGCTCTTTGCAGATATCTGCCAACAGGCAGAGCTGCCAGAGGGTGTTGTGAACATCGTGACCGGTTTCGGTGACACCGGTGCTGCTCTTGTGAAGCACCCGGACGTGAACAAGGTTGCCTTTACCGGTTCGACCGATGTGGGTCGAATCATCGCAAAGGCAGTTGCGGGAACCAACAAGAAGGTAACGCTCGAACTTGGTGGCAAGGCAGCCAACATCGTTTTCGATGACGCTCCTTTGGACCAAGCCGTTGAGGGAATCATCAACGGCATCTTCTTCAACCAGGGTCACGTCTGCTGCGCAGGCTCCCGCCTACTGGTGCAGGAGTCGATCCAGGATGAGTTTTTGAAGAAGCTCAAAAAGCGCATGGACCTGCTTCGAGTGGGTGACCCGATGGATAAGAACACCGACATCGGAGCTATTAACTCCAAGGCGCAGCTCGAGAAGATTGACTCCCTCGTGAAGCAGGGTGCGTCGGAGGGTGGTGAGGTATGGGCTCCAAACTGCGAACTACCGAGAAACGGTTTCTGGTATCGACCAACTCTGATCACCGGTGTTGGCCCTGCCAACACCGTCGCTCGTGAAGAGATTTTTGGACCGGTACTGAGCGTGATGACCTTCAGAACTCCAGCTGAGGCTGTGACCAAGGCAAACAACACTCCATTTGGTCTCAGTGCTGGAATCTGGACCGAGAAGGGTTCAAGGATTCTCAAGCTTGCCGACCAGCTCAATGCCGGTTTGGTCTGGGCAAACACCTTCAATCAATTTGATCCGACCAGCCCATTTGGTGGCTTCAAAGAATCTGGTTACGGCAGAGAGGGTGGCCGCCACGGGCTACTTGCCTACCTAAAGGGAGGTAACTAATGCGTCTGGATGTAAAGAAGACCTACAAGCTCTTCATCGGTGGCAAGTTCCCAAGAAGTGAGTCCGGTCGCACCTACGAACTAACTGACCACCAGGGCAAGTTCTTAGCAAACGTAGCTCAGGGATCTCGCAAGGATGCCCGAGATGCGGTTGTTGCAGCCCGAGCTGCGCAATCAGGTTGGGCATCTGCCACCGCCTACAACCGCGGTCAGATTCTCTATCGCATCGCGGAAATGCTTGAAGGTCGACGTGAGCAGTTTGTCGCTGAGATTAGAGCAATGACCGGAGCATCTGCCGCTAAGGCAAATGCCGAGGTGGATGCCGCTATCGACTCATGGGTTTGGCACGCCGGTTGGTCAGACAAGATCGACTCGGTGGCTGGCAGCATGAACCCGGTTGCTGGTCCGTTTTTCAACATTTCTACCAACCAACCAACCGGTGTGGTTGCAGTTCTAGCCCCTCAAGACTCAGCCCTCGTGGGACTAGTGAACAGCATCGCTCCTGCCATTGTCTCGGGAAATACCGTTGTGGTTGTCGCCAGCGAAAAACTACCGCTGAGTGCAATCACGCTGACTGAGGTCTTGGCAACCAGCGATCTACCGGGCGGAGTGGTGAACATGCTCACCGGAAGTGCCAAAGAGATTGGCCCATGGCTTGCTTCACACCAGGATGTCAATGCCATCGACCTTGAGGGCGCATTCGAACCTGTTGAACTCGAAATTATGGCCGCCGAGACTATAAAGCGAGTTATTCGTCCGCACTCCTTCGGCAGAGTTAGCGCTAGAGGCAGCCTTGAGCACATCCTCTCGCTGATGGAAGTAAAGACGGTCTGGCACCCTAAGGGCCACTAGCCTGTCCACCAGTTTGGGAGTGACCGCATCGCTTTGATGGGTCTACGCTCAAGCTGGGGGAGGTTGAATGCGCAAGTTGATTGCACTGCTATTGGCACTCAGCCTTTCTGGCTGTGC
>JACCDV010156897.1_pt1 | contig 39422 bp, 40 predicted proteins | sample 7446131 | NCBI WGS metagenome assembly JACCDV01 (sample SAMN15323448, study PRJNA562643) | freshwater metagenome | isolation source: river surface water | place: USA:Blue River Watershed | collected 2017-08-17
AAGCGCGCGGATATCGCCTTCATCGTCTGCGATGGGGGATGGAAATATCTCTCCACTGGTGTTTATGGTTCGAATGTAGATGAAGCCACGGAGGGATTAGACGGTACCCTTTGGGCATGAGCTCGGCACCAATTGGCATCTTCGATTCTGGAGTTGGCGGGCTAACTGTTGCACGAGCAATCCTTGACCAGCTTCCCAACGAATCAACAATCTATATTGGCGATACCGCTCGTGGACCATATGGTCCACGCCCACTTGCCGAAGTTCGCGATTTTTCTTTAGAGACAATCGATTTCTTGATAGATCAGGGTGTTAAAGCTGTCGTGATCGCATGTAATACAGCCAGTGCTGCAATGTTACGCGATGCACGTGAGCGTTACTCAGTTCCAGTTATTGAAGTAATTCAACCTGCTGTTCGTCGCGCAGTTGCAGCAACACGTACAGGTCGTATCGGAGTTATCGGAACAGCAACAACTATCGATTCTCGCGCCTATTTAGATGCATTTGCTGCAGCACCCCATCTAGAGATTACAGATGTGGCATGTCCACGATTTGTAGAATTTGTAGAACGTGGTGAGACATCTGGCCCGGAAATTACAGAGATTGCCCGCACCTATCTCAGGCCGATTATTGATGCAGATGTTGACACCCTCGTCTTGGGCTGCACCCACTACCCATTACTTACAGGCGTTATCTCTTACGTAGTTGGAAATGGAGTCTCGCTAGTTTCAAGTGCGGAAGAGACAGCAAAAGATCTCTACCGCACACTCGTTGAAACTGATCAGCTTCGAAGCGCATCAGCGGGCCCTGCAGACCATAAATTCTTAGCTACCGGCGATGCCAAGAGCTTTGAAGTTCTTGCACGACGATTCTTAGGGCCAGAAGTTGGCCATGTACTTCATCAAGATCTCAACTAACCGAATAACAACGCTCCAAGAAAAGTAAAGAGGACACATGACACGCATCGATGGACGTAGCAATAAAGATCTGCGCGAAATCAAGATCACTCGTGGTTGGTTAGATCATGCAGAAGGCTCAGTCCTTGTTGAGTTTGGAAAGACACGTGTTCTCTGTGTTGCTTCCTTTACTCCAGGTGTACCTCGTTGGTTAAAAGATTCTGGCAAAGGTTGGGTAACTTCTGAATACTCAATGCTTCCACGCGCAACACACACACGTTCAGATCGTGAATCAGTGAAGGGAAAACTTGGCGGTCGCACACAAGAGATTTCACGCCTCATCGGTCGCTCACTTCGAGGAATCGTCGATGTCGCCCAGCTTGGTGAAAATACAATTGTGATTGACTGTGATGTACTACAAGCAGATGGTGGAACACGAACAGCTGCAATCACCGGTGCTTACGTTGCACTCGCCGATGCAATCTCGTGGGCGCAGAAGCAAGGACACATTAAGGCAGGGGCAAAGCCACTTGCAGATTCTGTTGCAGCAGTCAGCGTTGGAATAATCGATGGCGTGCCGATGCTCGATCTCTGTTATGAAGAAGATGTACGCGCTGAGACAGATATGAATGTTGTCTGTAGCGGAGATGGACGTTTTATTGAAGTTCAGGGAACTGCAGAGGGTGCTCCATTTGATCGAGGACTCCTTGATTCACTCCTTGATCTCGCTCTTGCTGGATGTGCTGATCTGACAACACTTCAAAAGAACGCTCTGGCACAGTAACTCTTGGCGATATGAAAAAACTTCTTCTAGCCACACGCAATAAGGGAAAGATAGAAGAGTTTCGCCGCATCCTCGAAGAGATTGCTCCTGGTGAAATTGAACTCGTTGGCCTTGATCAATTTCCAGATCTTGCCGATGTTGAAGAGACAGGTTCGACATTTGAAGAAAATGCCTTATTAAAGGCCCGTCAGATATCTGCTGCCACTGGTCTTCCAGCGATTGCAGATGACAGCGGTCTCTGTGTCGATGCACTCGGCGGAGATCCAGGAATCTACTCAGCTCGATGGTCTGGCGTTCATGGTGATGATGAAGCAAATCTCAATAAAGTCTTAGAGCAGATGAAAGATGTGAAGGGCCAAGAACGCTCTGCCTACTTTATCTGCGTAGCTGCCCTGGCTCTTGTCGACGGTACTAGCCACTGTGAAGAGGGAAGATTTATGGGCACGCTTCTCGATCACCCAGTGGGTGAGAATGGATTTGGATACGATCCAATCTTCTCCCCGCTTGGTTACAGCATTTCAAGTGCGCAGATGAGCGCAGAAGAGAAGGATGCGATTAGCCATCGCGGCAAAGCACTTCGAGCAATCGCCCCGCATGTAAGAAAAATGGTGGCGGGGCTAGGCTAAACTTAGATCACCCGAAGCAAGGAGTGATTGTGGCCGTCAAGAAGAAACCTGCTGCCAAGAAGGCAGCCGTCAAGAAGAGCGCAGTAAAGAAGTCTGTCGCCAAGAAGTCAACAGCCAAGAAGGCCGTTGCAAAGAAGTCTGTCGCGAAGAAGAGCGCAGTAAAGAAGACTGTAAAGAAGACTGTAAAGAAGTCTGCAGTGAAGAAGAGCGCCGTCAAGAAGTCGGCTGCGAAGAAGACTGTAAAGAAGTCTGCAGTGAAGAAGCGCGCAACAGCGGCCTCCTCTGTTGTGATTCCACCAGTTCCATCATCATCTACTCTGGGTGCAGCTCGCGTTGATGTCACATCAACTCCAAAGCCTGTAACTAAGAGTGCTGCCGCACCTGCAAAGCCAGCAAAGGCAGCTGCCCCTAAGCAGGGTGCATCAGGCAAGGTCCTTGCAGCGATCATCGTCGGAATTATTCTTCTCGCAGTTGTGGTCATCACTCGTCCAGATAGCAGCAGCGATGAGGCAACACCAGCTCCTGCGGCATCTGCATCTGCAATGGCGACAGAAGAGCCAACTGCTGAGCCAAGTGCTGAGCCAACTTCAGATGCTTCATCTGAGCCAGTTGCAGCTGTTGAAGGTCCAAAGACTGTTGGAAATTGGAAAGATTCTGCAAAGACAATCATGTCAATCACATGGAAGGCACCTGCAGCTTCTGCCGGACTTACTGGATACAAAGTTGAAGTTCGCGTCAACCGCGGTGAGTGGGCAGTTAAGTCTGAAGTTCCTGCAGATCAACTAGCAGTTGATTTCACAAAGACAGATGCAACGGGAGAGACAGCATTTAGAGTTTCATCTGTCTACTCAGATGGACAGGAAGCTGTTGGAAATACCTTCGGATTCCCTGGAGTCTTTGAGTAAAAAATATTAAATAAGAAACCCGCATCGATTATGGTGCGGGTTTTTTATTTGAGCGCTTCGTCAATCGCAATTACGTAGGCGCTCACTCCAGTGGGCACAAGGTGAACACCATCTGGCGCAAAGTATTCAGGGCGACCTTCAGAGATTGAATTCCAATCCACAACCCTGATATTTGAATACTCGCGGGCAAGCTCTGCGACTAATTCATTATTTGCATCGCGATATGGACGCGGAACTGCAGTGTTGACTACGACTACGCGGGGGCTATCTTTTACCAATTCAAATATCTCACGCACGATGCCTTCGGTAAGTAGATCGTTATTTCCTAGATCCATCACAACGGCAGCGCCAGATGCCTTCTCTAGATCCCTTTGCATCTCCGCCAGAAGTTCAGTGGAATCGCGCCCTACTCGAGCATTGACCACAAGGAGTGGCCTGATTTCAGCAAGGGCTGCTCGAATTCCGAGGATGACGGAGTCTCCGGTGAGCCAAATCGTCTGGCTAGGATCGGTATCAATCAGCGCAGAGTCATTTACCTCCGGCTTAACATTGAGCGATTCTTGAAATTCTTGGGTTTTGCGATCACTTGAAACAATGGCGTTGGCAGAAAGTGCTGACAGTGAAATCACAAGAAGTGAAATAACTGAAATGACGGCAATCTTCTGACGCTTTCTCACCTGTGCCGTCCGGTACTTCATCCCCTTAAACCAGTACTCGACTGCGCCGCTACGAATCGGAAGCTCTACAAATTTGAGCGAGATATCTGCAAGGGCAAGAACAACCAGAATACGCAGTGCGATAAGTGCCCAATCATCTCCATCGATATCTACTCGAGGACGCGTAATTTGAAAGACGACCCAGTGCCATAGATAGATTGCGTAAGAACGCTCACCAATCCATAGCAGTACTCGATTGTTGAGAATCGGCGCAAAACGGGATGCAGGATGAACGATCGATGTAACGATGGCAACGCCAAAGATTGCCGCCAGCGGGAATGCAATTTTGTATGCAGTAGGTGAGCTCTCATCGATCAAGAGGAAAGATGCAAGGATGCCAACGAATCCGAATACGCCAATGAAGTCGATGAAGTTCTGCGCGCGATCTGATACCTCACTCTTGAAATTCTGTGGAATCCAGCTGACGGCAAGTGCTGACCCCAGGAAGAGACCGATGCTATGAGTATCTGTACCGAAGTAGATATGGCTGACCTTGCTTGTGGCATCCAGTGATAGGGAGACTAAAAAGAGAACCGTTCCAGATATCAGCGCGATAGTCAGAGCGGCAATTGGAATGACCTTCTTGCCAAAGCGCTTAAGAACAAGGAGCAATATGAGCGGCCAGACCAGATAGAACTGCGCTTCTACAGCTAGCGACCAGGTGTGCTGCAACAGTGGAGGCCTACCGATTGCCTCAAAGTAATCCTGTTCTCTAGCAACGAGCCACCAATTGATGCTGCCGGATAGAGCAAAGGGGGTATCGATAAGGAATCGCTTGACTGAATCTTGCGCCCAGATCGTGATGTAGAAGGCGGTCACAACGATCATAAAGATCATTGGTGGCAGAAGTCGTCGCGCACGCGCTTTATAGAAGCCGCGAAGATCTAAACCGCCACTGCGCGCAATGGAATCAAGAAGCAGACGCGTGATCACATATCCAGAGATAACGAAGAAGAGATCTACACCGAGAAATCCACCAGGTATCCAAGGAAAACCAATGTGATAGAAAATTACTGCGGCAACTGCAATTGCTCGAAGACCATCAATTGCAGGGATGTGCTGGATACCGCGTTTGGTAGCCATAGAATTTAACGACGCTTAGCTGGAGTTTTCTTTACACTCTTCTTTGTTGTGCTCTTCTTTGGAGCATCGAGTGCGGGCTTGGTGCGCTGGCTTACTACCTTCTTTGGAACTTGCGGAAGGAGTCCACCATCGGTTGTTAAGTTCTCACTGACCTTCTTCTGCAAATCATTGAGTCGAGCAAATGCTGTCTCAAGACTTGCGCGACCTTGTGCGATCGCTGTCTCTGCTGCGTGAAGTGATTGCGTTTGAATGCGATTAAGGCGCTCAGCCTCTGACATCACCTGAGAGAGCCACTGGCGATATTCAATAACTTCAGTTTGTGCCTCAGAGATGATCCGCTCACCTTCACGGCGGGCAGCTTGTGCCAAAGCTGTTACTTCGCGGCGCTTTTCATCAAAGAGAGCTTCGGCATCAGCATTTGCCTGCGAAATAATCTCTGCCGCTTCACTTTCGGCGGTTGTGATGTATTTACGTCCTCGAGCTTCAGCACCTGAAAGAAGTGCGCGGGCCTTAGTTTCAGCTCCTTCGAGAGTTTCGCGAGCGCTCTTGCTCGCCTCGCTTACCAAGCGTTCTGAAGATGAGAAAGCCTTCTGCTCGCGAGCTTGAGCAGATTTGATCATGGTCATCGCTGTCTCAGTTGCAAGAATTTCAAACTCTTCTTTGCTCAGAGATGTGATGTCGCGGCGAGAGCGGAGGTCAGATAGTTGTGCCTCTAATTCGCGAATACGATCGACAGAGTTCTGTGTCGTTGTTTCGCCCTCTTTAAAACCTACCCAATTAAGGAAGGTGCTCTTCTCATTTGCCATGGCCATAGATTAGGGCACAGGTTCACTTCTCCAAAAGCCGTCTAGACGGTGAGCTAGAGGGTGATCATTGGGCCAGCGGCACGCTCAGTGCGCTGCTGCTCAGTGTGAGGCCGCTCAGTGTGAGGCCGCTTAGTGGCGATAGATTGCAAAGGAGATCGCTATATATTGCGAAATCCAGGCTGCCAATACAAAGAGGTGGAAGAGCTCGTGGAAGCCAAAGTATTTCGCGTTGGTCCCAGGTTTCTTCAGGGCATAGAAGATTGCACCGACTGAATAGAGAAGGCCACCGATCAGAATCGGAATGAGAACCCAGAGGCCACCTTCTTTATAGAGCTGGGGCGTATAGAACACTGCGACCCAGCCGAGGGCGAGATAGTTGATGACATAGAGCCAGCGCGGGGCTCCTACCCAGAAGACGCGCATAGCCACTCCGATCAGTGCCCCAATCCAGACGATGCTCAGGCAGATGGTGCGATCGCGTCCTTCAAGGAGGGTCATGGCAAAGGGGGTGTAAGAGCCTGCGATCAAGAGATTGATATTGGCGTGATCCCAGCGTCGCCAGATCTTCTTCTTCGCCGGAGACCACGGGACGCGGTGATAGATGGCCGAGACGCTAAAGAGAGTGATCGCGGTGATCGAGTAGAGGGCTACTGCGAATTTGAGCGACTCCTTGCTCAGGATAAAGAGAACGAGCGAGGCGATAATGACCGCCGGCGTTGCCCCTAAGTGGAACCACCCACGAAGCTTTGGGGGAGCAATGGGCGCGGGCTCGGTGAGATGAGGAAGGCTCATGCATCAACCATAGGGCCTCTCATCTACGACCTCAGTCAAGGCAGGCAGAGGGCCATTGAGGCGTGGCTAGTGTGATCCAGGGGCGACCTCACGCTCATTTTAGAAAAAAAGTCTAGAAAAAGTAGGAAAAAAGCATCGTATAGAGGTGCAAAGTCGTGTGAAGGGGTTCACAATCGTACGCATCGAATAACGGTGAGGTTCCTCGAGGACGGCACCGCGAGTCGATTTCACGGGCCGCCCGGTCCGCGGAGTTTTCAAAACGCCCCACGGAGGATGTTTTACATGGTAACTCTTGATCAAAATCAATGGAACCTCGTCTACAACGTATTCTCGTTCGGACTTGTTTCTATGCTCGCATGCACTATCTACACATTAGTGTCACAGTCACGCGTGCTACCTAAGTACCGCAACGCTCTCGTAATGTCATCGATGGTTACATTCATCGCTGGATACCACTACTGGAGAATTTTCAACTCATTCGGTGAGTCATCAGAGATGATGAAGGTCGATATCTCAGGCGCTCAGGGTTCATTCAACGAGGCATACCGCTACGTTGACTGGCTACTTACTGTGCCACTACTTCTTGTTGAAGTTATTGCAGTACTTGCACTTGCAAAGGAAGTTGCAAAGTCACTCATCATGCGCCTTGTTCCAGCATCAGCTGCGATGATCGCTCTTGGATACCCAGGTGAAATCTCATCTGATCAGAACACACAGGTTCTCTACGGTGTTCTTTCAACAATCCCATTCATCTACATTCTCTACGTACTATTCGTAGAGCTCACCAAGTCTCTTGATCGTCAGCCAGCAGGCGTTGCAGACACTGTAAAGCGTCTACGCCTTCTCTTGATCGCTACATGGGGCGTATACCCAATTGCTTACATCTTCAACATCGTTGGTGATGAGTCAGCATCTTCATTCGTTGCTATCCAGGTTGGATACACACTCGCAGACGTTTTGGCGAAGTGCGTATTCGGTCTCACAATCCTCAAGATTGCACGCATGAAGTCACACGCTGAAGGAATGGCTGCAGATCACTAATCTGCTGCATTACTGAAAGTAAAGTAAGGGTGAGCGCGAAAGCGCTCACCCTTACTTTTTCTCTTCTTTAAATATAAGATCTGCCAATGACTACACATCGCTCACCAATATTTGCCCTCTCAGATTCATATGTAGAAAAAGCTGCACGGCTAAGTCCAATGGGCTCTACCTATTTAGGTATGACAGATCTCAATGATCAGCTCGATGATTTCTCAATCGCAGGTCGCGCAGTCGAAGCAGAGCTCACACGAGCCACACTTGCAGAGTTAGCCGGGCTAGAACCTATCGATGAGATTGATCGCGTAGCAAAGTCGGTCATGGTCGAGCGCCTTACCTCAAGCCTTGAACTCCATGACTCTTTTGAATCACACCTTTCATTCAATGTCCTCACTTCACCGCCTGCAGATATTCGCCAGGTCTTTGAGATGATGCCAAAGGAGAGCGCGGCAGATTTCGAAAATATTGCCAAGCGTTTATTGGCGGTAGATAAGGCTCACCTGAGCTGGGTCTCAACGATCGATACCTTGGCAAAGAAGGGCAAGACTGTTGCCCAGCGTCAGATCGATGGAATTGCAAAGCAGCTCGAAGGTTATGCAGATGGCGGATATGCCGCAATGGCAAAGGCCTTCGATCCAGATGGCAAGTACCCAGCAATTCATGAGGCTGCCAAAGCAGCTGCTGCATCTTCTGCAGAGACAGCAAAATATTTGCGCGGAACCTATATGGCACTTGCTACTCCAAATGATGCGGTGGGTGCCGAGCGCTATGCAGTCTGGGCGCGTTATTACACCGGTGCAAACCTTGATCTTCGAGCAACATATGAGTGGGGTCTTGCCGATCTCGCCCAGATCACCGAACGTATGTGGAAGGTTGCAGCAAAGATCAAGCCTGATGCAAAGACTCTTCGCGAGGTTGCCGATTACCTAGATAACGCACCTGAATACAAGATTCATGGAAAAGAAGCGATCATCAAGAAGCTTCTCGATTTCACAGAAGCAGCTGTCGCACAGATGGATGGCACACACTTTGATATCGATGATCGTATGAAGTTCTGCGATGCACGTATTGCACCAGAGGGCAGCGCATCGGCTCCGTACTACATGCCTCCAAGTGAAGATATGTCACGTCCTGGAACGACATGGCTTCCACTTCTTGGAAAAGATGAAGTCAGCTGGTGGCACCTTGCATCAACCTGGTACCACGAAGCAGTTCCTGGCCACCATCTACAGATTGCAACATCGGTTATTGAACGCGAACGCCTCTCTCGCTTCCAGCGCTTTGGTGCATGGATTAGCGGTTACGGCGAAGGTTGGGCGCTCTATGCAGAGCGCTTTATGGATGATCTCGGTGCATTTGATGAGCCAGGAATTGAGATGGGATTCCTCTCAGCACAAGCCTTGCGTGCAACACGTATCGTGATCGATATCGGAATGCACCTTGGATATACCGATGAAAATGGTCGCGTATGGGATGCAGTCTCGGGTCGCGAAGCGTTGATGAATAAGGCACTTCTTGATGAGCACCACGCAACGAGTGAGACAGATCGTTACCTTGGATGGCCAGGTCAGGCGATCTCTTACAAGGTAGGAGAGCGCGAGTGGATTGCAGCGCGCGAGAATGCCAAGAAGCGTCTTGGCGATCAATTCTCATTGAAGAAGTTCCATGCGCACGCCTTACGTATCGGACCGATGGGCCTTGATACATTTGCCGCCGAGCTTGCACTATGGGATGGAAAATAATGAATCAGACGCTACGCAATAACTACCGGATGGGTGGATACCTACTGCTTGCAGTAGGGCTCATTAACTGGCGCTATCAAAATGCCGATGCAGGGATTGCATCCCGTTCACTCCTGATCATCATCCCCGGAGTAATCGTTATCGGGATGACCTTTATTAAGCCCCTCCATGGCTTTATGGCGAGCAAGGCAGGGATTGCAGTTCTTGGAACCATCGGTGCAATCTTGGTGGGACTTTCCCTACTAAATTAGCCAGACGTTAACCGTTAGTTCATGCCCGGGAGGTAACCTCTCGGGCATGACTATTTCTGAATCTACTTCACAGAGCAAGCCAAGCGTTCTCTTTGTCTGCGTACATAACGCGGGACGATCACAGATGGCTGCAGGATTTATGAATCATCTAGGACAAGGTCGCGTAGATGTTCTCTCTGCAGGCTCTGCACCGAAGGATTCAATTAATCCTGTTGCAGTCGAAGCTATGGCAGAGCTCGGCATTGATATCTCAAGTAACACCCCAAAGATTTTGACACCTGAGGCGGTGCAACAATCTGATGCAGTCATCACGATGGGTTGCGGAGATGCCTGCCCCTTCTATCCCGGAAAGCGTTATGAAGATTGGGTCCTTGAAGATCCAGCAGGCCAAGGCATTGAAAGCGTTCGAGTTATTCGCGATGAAATCAAGGTGCGCGTCGAAAATCTCCTTGCAGAATTGCTAGCCTAACGCCATGCATCTTCGCGCACACTTCGCCGAGTTCTTAGGAACAGCACTGATTACAGCTACTGTCGTTGGTTCTGGAATTATGGCCCAGAGCCTTACCCGTGATGTTCTTCTGCAGCTACTGGTCAATACATTTGCAACAGTGCTAATTCTCGGCCTTGTAATTTGGCTATTGGCGCCAGTCAGTGGTGCATATTTCAATCCAGTTGTTCTCTTAATTGCATTTATTCGCCGCGAGCTATCAACTCTGCATCTGGTGACATTTTCGATCGTGCAGATTGCAGGGGCGGCATCGGGTGCCATTCTTGCCAACGCCCTCTTTAGCCGCGACCTCATTTCACCATCTACCTTTGAACGCGATGGCAGTTACTTATTCTTAAGCGAGATTGTCGCAACGGCAGGTTTGGTTGCAACGATATTTATCGCAAAGAATCAGGGCCGAGGAGAGAATGCATACTGGCTTGTTCCGCTCTGGATTGGCGGGGCCTACATCTTCACCTCATCAACAAGCTTTGCAAACCCGGCAATCACTTTTGGGCGATCCCTCACAGAGTCTTTCTCTGGAATTGCAATCGCATCGGTGCCGGTATTTATCGCAGCACAGCTGCTAGGTGCTCTCATTGGCCATACGATCGCAGAGCTCCTGGTCAAGCGTGAAGAGGTTACAGAGCAAATTTCAGAGCAAGTAGACGAGTAACTACTTACTTCTAAATTCGATATCTCGCTTCTTCATCTCTGCCACGAGAATGCGGATGACATTAGGTCCAACCCCATGAAGTTCTTTGAGAGCGCTCAGTGATGCTTTACGAAGATCAGATAATGCGTAATAACCTTCATCAATGAGCGCTCGTCGCGCCGGCGCACTTATTCCAATCGCAACCCATTCCTGATCGACTTCGGCATATTTATCGAGATCAACTTCTCCACGGGTAACTGCGCACTTACTTGCAGCTTTCTCAGCTCGACGTTCTGCGGCAGCCTTCATCGCCTCTGATTGAAGTTTCTTGACTTTGGCACGCGATGGTTTAGCCATGGTGGTTACCTAACCTCGATATATATCTACGAGTGGTTGTAGTACTGGTGCGGGAGGCGGGACTTGAACCCGCACGTCCGAAGACACAGGTTCCTAAGACCTGCGTGTCTGCCATTTCACCACTCCCGCAAAAGAGTGTCTGTCTTGTCTTAACGCGTACAGTCACAGAAATGTTATTTAAATCCTGTGGCTATTGGCCAAGGTTACGGGTAAGTTCGCCATAGGTAAAACCGAGCGCAACCGAGGGCAACCGAGCAGGTTGCCCCACGAGATAACGGGAGAAGTCCATGTCAGTAACCCCAACACCGGCAGATAAGTTCACCTTCGGCCTCTGGACCGTCGGCTGGCAGGCTCGTGACCCCTTCGGAGATGCAACCCGCGATGCGCTAGATCCTGTCCGCACAGTCAATGAGCTGGCAGCACGTGGTGCCTACGGTGTGACATTCCACGATGATGACCTCATTCCTTTTGGAAGCGATGATGCATCACGCCGTGGCCATATCGATCGCTTTAAGAAGGCACTAGCCGATACCGGAATGAAAGTTCCGATGGCAACAACAAACCTCTTTACTCACCCAGTCTTTAAAGATGGCGCATTTACATCTAATGATCGCGACATTCGCCGCTATGCAATTCGCAAGGTGATGCGCAATATTGAACTTGCAGTTGAACTTGGAGCCCAGACTTACGTCTGTTGGGGAGGCCGCGAAGGTGCAGAATCTGATGGAGCAAAGGATGCCTACGTTGCACTTGATCGCTTCCGCGAGGCTTTCAACATCCTTGGTGAATTTGTGACCGATAACGGTTATGACATCAAATTTGCAATTGAACCAAAGCCAAATGAGCCACGTGGAGATATCTTCCTTCCCACAATTGGCCACGCGCTCGCATTTATCAACTCACTTGATCGCCCAGAACTTGTTGGCCTTAATCCAGAAGTTGGCCACGAGCAGATGGCAGGACTGAACTTTGTCCATGGAATCGCTCAGGCGCTCTGGCATGGAAAGCTCTTCCATATCGATCTCAACGGTCAGCATGGTCCAAAGTACGATCAGGATTTGGTCTTCGGACATGGTGATCTCAAATCAGCATTCTTCCTTGTAGATCTTCTCGAAAGCTACAAGTACGCAGGCCCTAAGCACTTTGATTACAAGCCAGGTCGCACTGAAAGCGATAAGGGTGTCTGGGAGTCAGCAACTGCAAATATGCGCACATACCTTCTTCTCAAAGAGCGCGCTCTTGCATTCCGTAGCGATCCACGAGTAATTGCTGCAATGAAGGAGTCCAATATCCCAGGTCTTGCCGAGCCAACTCTTGCTGCAGGTGAGACATGGAAGTCACTGCAAGAGGCTGAGAATTTTGATCTTGAGGCAGCTGGCGCACGTGGATATCACTACGAAGCCCTCGATCAATTAGCTCTTGAGCACCTCATGGGAGTTAAGGGCTAAACCCTTATCTCATGCGCTTTACCAACGGATTCTGGTTACTGCGCGAAGGCGTGCGCGCTTACTACGGTAAGACTGCCCACCGCATCGATTGCACAGATTCTGGTCTGACGATCTTTTCACCAAGCAAGGTGATTGCAGATCGCGGAGATACTCTCAATATCCCTTTGATTACTACGCGCCTGCACTCACCGATGAAGAACATCATCGGCATGAAGGTGACACATCATGAAGGTGGAATCGATCGCGGTCCGCACTTTGAGTTAGCCTCAGATGGAACATCGCTGCAGGTAGCGCAGAGTGCATCAACATTTTCAGTATCAAGCGGTGATCTGAACGCAACAATTACCGAAGGTGAAAGTTTTCTTCTCTCCGTCAGCGCTGCTGGTCGAGAGCTCACACGGGTTGGCGATAAGGGAATAGCATGGATGGACCATAACGGTGATCCATATATCAATATCCAGCTCAACCTCGCTGTCGGTGAATTGGTCTACGGCCTCGGTGAACACTTCACTCCATTTGTAAAAAATGGTCAGGTTATAGATGTCTGGCATGACGATGGCGGCACTGCATCCGAACAGGCATATAAGAACATTCCTTTCTACCTCACAAATCGCGGTTACGGAGTCTTTATCAATCACACAGGCAAGGTCAGTCTGGAAATCGGTACAGAGGTCGTCGATAAGGTGCAGATCTCCGTTCCAGGTGAAGAGCTAGAGATCTTCTTTATCTATGGCGATAGCCCACGCGAAATCATCAAACGCTATACAGATTTTCTCGGTAAGCCCGCCAAAGTCCCTGAGTGGTCCTTTGGTCTCTGGCTCTCAACTTCATTTACAACTAATTACGATGAGGCAACTGTTAACTCATTCTTAGATGGAATGGCAGAGCGAGAGATACCTGTCAGCGCCTTCCATTTCGACTGTTTCTGGATGAAAGAATTTAGCTGGAGTGATTTTGAGTGGGATAGCGCCGTCTTTCCAGATCCAGCAGGGTTGATTAAACGCTTGCACGAAAAGGGTTATCGCGTCTGCGTCTGGACCAACCCTTACATCGCACAGATGTCTTCACTCTTTCCTGAAGCGAAAGAGAAGGGCTATCTCATTAAGCGCCCTGATGGCAGCATCTGGCAATGGGATCTCTGGCAGCCTGGAATGGCGATTGTAGATTTCACCAATCCTGAAGCCTGTACGTGGTTCCGATCCAAGTTGCAGAAACTCATCGACATCGGCGTTGATTCATTTAAGACAGATTTCGGCGAGAGAATTCCAACTGATGTGGTCTATAGCGATGGCAGCGATCCGCAGTTAATGCATAACTACTATCCATATTTGTATAACAAGACAGTCTTTGAGTTATTAGAGCGCAAACCAAATAAGGAAACAGTCGTCTTCGCACGCTCTGCAACAGCTGGCTGTCAGAAGTTTCCCATCCATTGGGGTGGAGATAATGAATCGACCTTTGAATCGATGGCAGGAACTCTTCGCGGCGGCTTAAGCATGGCGCTCTCTGGCTTTGGATATTGGAGCCATGACATTGGTGGATTTGAAGGAACCCCTAATCCTGATGTCTTTAAACGTTGGGTTGCCTTTGGTCTTCTCTCATCACATTCACGTCTTCATGGCAGTGGTTCCTATCGCGTCCCATGGCTTATCGATGATGAGTCAAGTGCTGTCACCAAATTCTTTACCAATCTCAAGATTTCACTGATGCCATACATTCTCAAGATGGCAGAGATTGCCCACGTGCAAGGCGTACCAATGATGCGTCCGATGATGATGGAATTTCCAGAAGATCCCAACTGTCTCTATCTCGATCGCCAATATATGTTGGGCGAATCAATTCTCGTTGCACCGATCTTTAACTCTGACGGTGTTGCTGACTTCTATCTCCCTGCAGGCACCTGGATCTCATTGATTACCGGTGAGAGCGTTGAGGGCGGAGTCTGGCGTAGCGAAAAGCATGGCTACACATCACTTCCTTTATATGTACGAGCCAGCACTCTTGCTGAGAACGGGCAAGAGTTAAGCCCCATCCTTAAGTAATGTACTTACCTTGAGAATGAGGCTTAACTGCCTTTAATTACTTACCTAGCGTGCTGCTGCAGATCTCTTACGTGATACTGCATCGACCGTTGCTGCCAAGATCAAAACTCCACCAGTTACGAGGAAGTTAATTCCTGCAGGAAGTCCGATCAATCCAAGTCCGTTATCGATAATTGCGATAACCAAGGCTCCAACGGCTGCGTGGATCAGGCGTCCTCGACCACCAAAGAGGCTCACGCCTCCAACAACTGCAGCTGCAACGCCGGAGAGAACGATCGCCTTTCCTGCAGTTGCTTCGACCGCACCAACGCGACTTGCATTAAATATTCCAGAGATCACCGCAAGTGATGAGCAGAGTACGAATGCAATGATGCGAATCTTTACAACTTTGATTCCTGAACGGCGTGCAGCCTCTGGATTGCCGCCAACAGCGTAGAGGTGGCGACCAAAGCGAGTGCGATCAAGGAGCAAAGTTCCAAGGAAGAGAATGGTGACTGCGATTGGTACAACAATCGGTACACCACTGATCTCCTTGATTGATGTGCTTCGGTTGGTATTGAGCAGGGCTACCAATGCAGCACCCACAATTCCGACAACTGCCAACTTGCTATAGAGCAATGAGATTGGTCGATTTGCAAGACCATTGCGAGAGCGAACACGTCGATCATAGAAGCCAAGTAGGGCCATCAAGCTCCATCCGAGGAGCAGGAATGTCCATCCCAACCAAGCAGGAAGGTTGTCATTCATAATCGCTCTGATCTCAGGAACTTCAATGCGGTAGATACCGCCATCGCCAAGAAGTGCAAGCTGCAATCCCTGGAAACCTAGGAAGAGTCCAAGAGTTACTACGAATGAAGGAACACCAACTTTTGCGACGAAGAATCCAATGACTCCACCGATCACCATTCCGCAGAGAAGGCCAGCAAGAATCGATACTCGCCAATCAATTCCCCAACGGTTTGTCATGATGATAAAGAGCGCCATAGCAACGCCAGATGTCACACCAGCAGATAGGTCGATCTCAGCGATCAAGATTACGAAGACAAGTGCCATCGCAATCATCATCAGAGTAGCGGTCTGGGTGAGAAGGTTGGCGAAGTTTCCTTCAGTCAGGAAGTAAGGATTGAGGGCTGAGAAGAGAACGGTGAGTACAAAGAGTGAGAGCACAGATGGAAGTGCACCCATCTCTCCACCTTTAACGCGGGCCTTATAGGCATTGATCTGTTCGCGCACATTTCCTTCGTGGCCAGAACCGATTGTTACGCTCATGCTTGATCTCCCATCGTGCGAGAACCTGTGATGTACTGAACGACATCGAGATGATTTGTCTCTGTTGACTTCAAATTTGCCACCATCTTGCCGAGATAGAGCACCGCGATATCGTCTGCGACTTTAAAGACGTCCTGAAGGTTGTGGCTAATGATGATGACGGCAACACCGGAATCGGCAAGGCGACGAACCAGGTTAAGTACTTGTTCTGTCTGGGCAACGCCAAGGGCTGCAGTTGGCTCATCAAGGATGACAAGCTTTGCATTACGAAGTACTGAGCGAGCGATCGCAACCGTCTGGCGCTGGCCACCTGAAAGGGAGGCAACTTTTTGACGAACGGACTTCACGGTACGGACAGAGAGTCCAGTCAGAGTCTTAGATGCTTCAAACTCCATCTGCGGTTCATTGAGAGTGATTCCTGTCATCGCTTCACGACCGAGGAACATATTTTGAACAATGTCTAAGTTTTCACAGAGAGCAAGATCTTGGTACACAACTTCAATACCTAGTGCAGCAGCTGATCGCGCGCTAGAGAGTCGGACTTCTTCTCCCTCAAACTTCACAACGCCAGAGTCATACTCCTGAACTCCAGCTAAACCTTTAATGAGCGTTGATTTACCTGCACCGTTATCTCCAACAAGTGCTGTGACGCGACCGGCATAAGCGGTGAAGTCAATTCCCTTAAGAACATCTACCGGTCCAAAACTTTTGGTAATTCCGATGAGTTCAACTATCGGCCTCTGCGATGTCATTACAACCCTTTCAAAGAGCGTTGAATAAAAGTACGAATATCTGCGTAAAAGCCTCCGCGCCGGCACATAAAGCACCGGCGCGGAGGTCTATTTATTACTTAATTACGCTGTGACGCCGAATTCATCGCAAGCAGCCTTAACAGCAGCTGTGCAAACTTCGTCGTAGCTAGCGTCTCCTGCAGCAACAACATCCTTAACTCCGTCTTGTCCGACTGAGTTAGGTGTTACTGCGATGTAAGGAGTTCCATCAGCAAGAGCCTTGTCAGCTGTTGGTGTCTCGCCGTTAAGGAGAGCAATTGCCAAATCTGATGCAGCTGTTGCGATCAGTGTGTATGGCTTCCAAACAGTTGTTGTCTGCTTACCGAGAAGAACATTCTGAAGACCAGCTGGTGAAGCATCCTGTCCTGAGACAGGAACCTTCAAGCCGTTCTTATCAAGAATGGTGATGATGTTTGCAGCGTTGTTGTCGTTTGGTGCAAGAACTGCATCAACCTTTCCACCAACTGCTGTAAGAGCCTGCTCGAACAATGTTCCAGCCTTAGCGCCATCCCATGTTCCAGCCATTTCGAAGATTGGCTTAACGCCAGCTGGCTCTAGAACTGAAAGTGCTCCATCAAAGAACATCTTTGCATTTCCATCTGAAGGATCTCCCTGACCGTAGATAACACGGGCAGTCTTTGGATCCTTACCAGCTGCTGCTAGACCATCAAGAATTGCCTGACCCTGAAGTGCTCCAACTGACTCGTTGTCGAATGACACGTAGTAGTCAGCACCTTCGATTGGGCGGTCGTAAGCGATAACAGGAATTCCTGCTTCCTTAGCCTTTGCAGCAACTTCGATACCAGCACCCTGGTAATCAACAAGGATCATTACACCGCAGCCCTTTGTGAGCATCTGGTCAGCAATTGTTGCGTACTTTGCTGTATCGCCTTGTGCGTTCTGAATATCTGTTTCAAATCCTGCACCTGTAAGTGCTGAATCCATTGCTGGACGATCTCCGTTTTCCCAACGTGTTGATGACTCTGAGTCAGGAAGGATCATGCATGCACGCTTTGCTGATGCATCATCGCTGCTTGAGCAACCTGAGATCAACAAAGCTGCTGCTGATGCAATTGCACCAGCAATAACTAAACGGCGCTTTGCCATATGTTTTACCTTTCGAAAGGTGATCACGTCCCTGGCTAAATCTGTTTTAGCCAGACATGAGGTCGTGAACCAAGGAGAGCGTATTGGCTCACCCCCGCGAGGTCACTACCCATTTGGTTACGATTTGGTAAACGCATGAGAGAGCCTTATGCGGGTAACCTAGGGCTATGACCACGCAATCGCAGTCAGAGGCTCTTGCCGCAGCTATCTCTGCTGCCATCGGCGCTGCGATTGAGCGTGGGGATTTACTGGGAACGATTCCAGTAACCATCCCATTAGAACGCCCTAAAAATCGCGACCATGGGGATTACGCCACCTCGGTTGCCCTTCAGTTGGCAAAGCCGGCCGGTAAGTCACCGCGGGCGGTAGCAGAGCTCTTGCAGGGCGATCTTCTGGCTCTGGATTCTGTCAGCGCTGTTGAAATTGCTGGCCCAGGTTTTATTAACATCACTCTTAATAGATCGAGCCAAGCAGAACTTGTTCGAACAATTCTCTCTGGTGCACAACCGTATGGAATCGGTAACGCGCTCAATGGCGTATCAATCAATCTAGAATTTATTAGCGCAAACCCAACAGGGCCACTCCATCTTGGACATACACGTTGGGCAGCCGTTGGTGATGCACTTGGTCGTGTTCTCTCTGCAGCCGGCGCACAGGTCACTCGTGAGTTTTATATCAACGATCGCGGCAATCAGATGGATCTCTTTGGAAAATCTGTTGAAGCTGCAGCCCTTGGTCTACCTATTCCAGAAGATGGCTATCAAGGTGGCTACATCAACGATTTAGCAGCTGTCGTTGTCGCTGAAAATCCAGGGATTAAAGATGGTGCAGCAGAGACTCGCTACGAAACTTTCCGCGAGGCTGCCTACAAAGTGCAACTTGCCCAACAGCAAGGTGTACTCGATACCTTCAACACACATTTTGATGTCTGGTTCTCTGAGCGCTCGCTCCACGAAGCAGGTGCAGTCGAGCATGGAATCGAGAAGTTACGAAAGCAAGGTCATGTCTTTGATTCAGAAGGTGCAATATGGTTGCGCACCACAGATTTTGGTGATGATAAAGATCGCGTGATTACAAAGGCCAACGGCGATCTCACCTACTTTGCATCCGATACTGCTTATTACATCAATAAGCGCGAACGCGGCTTTGATATCTGTATCTACATGCTCGGGGCAGATCACCACGGATACGTCAATCGGTTGCGGGCGACGGCAGCCTGTGCTGGCGATAACCCTGATTACAACGTCGAGATTCTCATCGGCCAATTGGTCAAAATCATGGAAGGAGGGGAAGAGGTCAAACTCTCTAAGCGCGCCGGAACAATCATCACCCTCGAAGAGCTGGTCGAGAAGGTGGGCGTTGATGCAGCGCGCTATACCTTGATCAGATATCCAGTTGATACCCCCATGGTGATGGATATCGATATCTTGCGTCGCAATACAAATGAGAACCCTGTCTATTACGTGCAATATGCACATGCTCGCATTGCCGCAGTCCTTCGCAATGTCGCAGAACTTTCAATCCCGACCGGCCTTGGCCACTTTGATCCAAGCCAACTCACCCACGATCGCGAGAATGAATTACTTGGAACGCTCGCTGAATTTCCTGGCGTTGTCGCAGCTGCTGCTCAATTCCGCGAACCTCACAGAATTGCTCGCTACCTCGAAGAGTTAGCCGGCGTCTATCACGGCTTCTACGCCGATTGCCGGGTACTTCCGATGGGCGATGAAGTTGCCTCACCTCTTCACTCTGCACGCGCCAATCTCTGTGCAGCAACTAAGCAGGTCATCAAGAATGGACTTGATCTGCTCGGTGTCAGTGCTCCGGAGAGGATGTAATAGATATGTGGTCACCAGCTATCTCATTTGAAAAGGGATCCCTCACCGTAAGCGGACTCAGCGCTCGCCAATTAGCAACAGAGTTTGGAACACCAACTTTCTTTATCGATGAAGATCACTTCAGAGCACGCGCACAAGCATGGGCTCGCTCGCTCGAATCACATTTCGGCCCATCAGCTGGTGAGGTCTATTACGCCGCTAAAGCATTTATCTGCACAGATGTGGCTCGCTGGATTAAAGAAGAAGGTATTGGCATCGATGTCTGTACTGGGGGAGAGCTTGCTGTAGCACTTGCTGGTGGCATTGATCCAAAGAAGATTGAAGTACATGGCAACAATAAATCTGTTGCTGAAATTGATCGCGCAGTTGCAGTAGGTGTAAAGACAGTCGTGATCGATTCACTTTATGAGATTGAGCGAGTTGCCGCAGCAGCGACAAAGCATGGAGTTCGCCAAGGTGTGATGTTGCGCCTTACTCCAGGTGTTGAGGCCCATACACATCAATCAATCTCAACAGCCCATGAAGATGTGAAGTTCGGATTCTCTATTGCAAGTGGCGCCGCATCGGCAGCCGTTACTCAGCTCTTGCAGCACTCATCCCTCGAGCTTCGTGGATTCCATTGCCACGTCGGTTCGCAGATATTTGGTACCGATTCATTTGAGTTGGCAGCCACTCGCATCATTGCTCTGATGAAGCTGGTCAAAGAGGAACACGGAATCGAATTACCTGAACTCGATCTTGGCGGAGGCTATGCAATCGCCTATGTGCCAGGTGAAGTCACTGTAGAACCAGAAGATGTACTGCCATCGCTCAGCGCTGTCGTCAAAGGCGAATGTGCAGCAGCAGGTCTTGCTCTACCGATGATTTCCATTGAACCAGGACGCAACATTGTTGGACCAACAACATTTACCTTGTATGAAGTCGGAACAGTTAAAGATGTTGTATTAGAAGATGGTCGCACTCGTCGTTACATCTCAGTCGATGGCGGTATGAGCGACAACATTCGCACCTCTCTATACGACGCTGAATACTTTGCAGTCTTGTCAGATCGTCCGTCACAGGCACCCATGACACTCTCTCGCGTTGTTGGAAAACATTGCGAAACTGGCGATATTGTCATTCGCGATATTGAACTTCCTTCAGATATCGTCCCCGGAGATCTTCTAGCTACCCCAGCAACCGGCGCATATGGGCGAAGCATGGCCAGTAACTACAACCATCTCCCTCGTCCGCCTGTTGTAGCAATAAGAAATGGAAAAGCCCGCGTGATTGTCCGCCGAGAAAATGAGGCAGATCTTCTCGCACTCGATGTGAAAGAATAGGCAGATGAGATCCCCGGACCAACCAGTACGCATCGGCATGCTCGGCTGTGGTGTGGTCGGAAGCGAAGTCGCCCGCCTGATTTTGGCCGACACTGTAGAACTTTCAACTCGCGCCGGTGCCAAGATTGAATTGGCAAAGATTGCAGTCCGTGAGATCAAGCCACGCGTTGGAATTCCAACCGAGCTATTTACGCTAGATGCTCTCTCTATCGTTAACGATCCAACGATTGATCTCATTATTGAAGTCATGGGTGGAATCGAACCTGCACGTGAATTAATCCTTACAGCAATCGGAAACCGTAAATCTATTGTCACAGCTAACAAGGCGCTCCTTGCTAGCCACGGAGCAGATCTCTTTACCGCTGCCTATGCCCAAGGTGAAGATATTTACTACGAAGCAGCCGTTGCTGGCGCAATTCCAATTATTCGCCCGATGCGCGATTCTCTCGCCGGTGATCACGTCGTTCGCTTAATGGGAATCGTAAACGGAACTACCAATTACATCTTGACCAAGATGCATGAAGATAATCGCGAGTTTGCAGATGTTTTGGCAGAGGCTCAGAAACTCGGATATGCCGAGGCAGATCCAACTGCAGATGTTGAAGGCTTTGATGCAGCAGCCAAGGCGGCAATTCTCTCTGGCCTTGCCTTCCACACTCGCGTCACCGTCGATGATGTCTACCGTGAAGGAATCTCACAGATCACCCTTGAGGATGTAAAGATTGCAAAGTCGATGGACCACGTCATTAAGTTGCTCGCCATTGCCGAGTTAACTCCGGCAGATGAAATCTCAGTGCGCGTTCATCCAGTATTGCTACATAAGAGCCATCCACTTGCATCTGTTCGCGATGCCTTTAACGCTGTCTTTATCGAAGCTGAATCTGCTGGGCCGCTGATGTTCTACGGACGTGGCGCAGGTGGTGCACCAACTGCTTCTGCAATCCTTGGCGATGTTGTTGCAGTCTCACGTCACATCGCTCTTAACTCAATCGGTCAGCGCGAGACAGATTATGCCGATCGCGATATCGCACCTATTGAGACCACCAAGACCAAGTTCCTTATCCGCCTTGAAGTCGAAGATAAATCAGGTGTTTTGGCTACCATCGCTGCAACCTTTGCTGAACAGCATGTCTCAATCCAGACAGTTGATCAGAATGGTCGCGATAACGATGCTGAATTGATTATTGTTACGCACGGTGCAACTGAAGGTGAACTCAAGGCAACTGTCGATGCGCTCAAGAAACTAGCCATCGTGACGAAGATTTCTAGCGTCATTCGAGTAGAAGGTTCGACATCACTATGAGCATCTTTGGAAAGAAGAAATCCGGCGCTCATCAGTGGCGTGGAGTGATCGAGGAGTATCGCCACAGACTTCCTGTCAGCGATAAGACACCTATCGTTTCACTGCGCGAGGGTGGAACACCTCTCATCTATGCATGCAATCTCTCTGAGCTTCTGGGTAACAATGTCTGGATCAAGTACGAGGGACTTAATCCCACCGGCTCATTTAAAGATCGCGGAATGACGATGGCGATCTCAAAGGCGGCAGAAGATGGCGCTAAAGCTGTTATCTGTGCATCAACTGGAAATACATCAGCATCTGCTGCAGCTTATGCAGTCAAGGCAGGCATGACTCCAGCAGTTCTTATCCCTAAGGGAAAGATTGCAATGGGCAAGTTGGCTCAAGCAGTTATTCATGATTCAACAATTTTGCAGGTCAATGGAAACTTCGATGATTGCCTTACCCTGGCGCGCGAACTTTCAGAGAATTACCCAGTAGCTCTCGTTAACTCAGTAAACCCGTATCGCATTGAAGGACAGAAGACAGCAGCCTTTGAAGTCATCGATCTGTTGGGAGATGCTCCAGATATTCACGCACTTCCTGTCGGTAACGCAGGAAATATCACCGCATATTGGAAGGGCTACAAGGAGTATCGCGCAGATGGCCTTGCAACCAAACTTCCACAGATGTATGGATTCCAGGCAGCAGGGGCAGCACCGATTGTTAAAGGTAAAGTTGTAAAAAATCCTGACACGATTGCAACCGCAATTCGTATTGGCAATCCTGCATCGTGGGCTCAAGCAGTAGATGCGCGCGATTCCTCAGGTGGAGTTATCGATTCAGTGACGGATAAAGAGATCCTTGCTGCATACCGACTTATCGCAGCTAAAGAAGGAATTTTCGTTGAACCATCATCTGCTGCAGGTCTGGCAGGACTTATTAAGCATAAGAAGGCTGGCAAACTTCCAACGGGTAAGACAATTGTTATCACCGTGACCGGCCATGGGCTAAAAGATATTCCATATGCACTTGAGGCAGCTAAGAAGCCCGTTGTCGTTCCAGTTGATGTGAAGGCTGCTGCAAAGGCGTTAGGTCTTAAGTAGCCATGGCTAAGCCAACCTTTAAAGCTAACCCAATTCAGGTTCAGGTTCCTGCAACGAGTGCAAACCTTGGCCCTGGTTTTGATTGCTTTGGTTTAGCTCTTGATCTTCATGATCGATATGTTGCACAAATTCTCGATGAACCAGGGCTAGATATCGATGTAGCAGGAGAAGGTGCAGCCACCCTTCCACGTACCGATAAGAACCTGCTTATCAAAGCGATGTATAAAGGTTTTGATTTCCTTGGTGGAAAACCAAAAGGTGTAGCAGTTCGTGCACTCAATGTAATTCCTCATGGACGTGGATTGGGTTCATCTGCCAGCGCAATTGTGGGTGGATTAGTTCTTGCCCGCGCACTTGTCTTAACTGGTTCAGAGAAGATGAGCGATGACGCTCTTCTTGATTTAGCAACTGCGATGGAAGGCCATCCCGATAACGTTGCAGCTGCCCTTTATGGTGGTGCAACGATTGCCTGGCAGGAAGATCACCACGGAAATTTAGTTGCACAAGCTCTGCCACTTGCAGTAGATACTCGCATCCGTGCACTTGCCTTTATCCCCACCACTGAATTTTCAACGAGCAAGGCGCGCAAATTACTTCCAGAGAGCATTACGCATGCAGATGCAGCGGCAAACTCTGCGCGCACTGCGCTCTTGTCACATGCTTTGACGCATCGCCCAGATTTACTTTTTAGAGCAACTGAAGATTTCCTCCATCAGGAGTATCGCCAATCTGGAATGCCGACATCGCTGAAGTTGATGCGCACTCTTCGCAAAGCTGGGGTTGCAGCATTTATCTCTGGGGCTGGCCCAACGGTTTTGGCTCTCCACACCGCAGATCAATCAGAGCTCGATCAGTTGATGCGCGCCGGCGGAGATGCATTTGAGGTTAAAATCCTCGATATTGCAGTCCGTGGAGCGACCCTGCTATAGTTCTGCCATCACCTTAAAGCCCGTAAGTTCAGGGCGATTCATTAAGTTGATAAATCAAAAAATCCCTTGGGTTTGATTCACATAATTTTGCGGCAAACCCCAAACTGAAAAGATACACATGACCGAAAAAGAACCTGTCCGTTCAAGCAGCCCTGAGCTCACAGCGATGACCCTTCCAAAACTTAAGGAAGTTGCGTCACAACTTGGCATCGAAGGCGCAGCGAAGATGAAGAAAGATCAACTCGCAGCCGCTATCGCTGATTTGCAGGCAAAGAACCGTGACGCAGCAAAGGCTGAGCGCGAAGCTCGCCGTGAAGCGCGTAACGCCAAGCGCAACGCTGGACGCGACAACAATGTTTCCTCAGATGACTCCGATAACGATGATCAAGGCGAGAGCGATTCATCAGATAACTCTTCCGATAACAATGATCGTGGTGGCTTTGGTGACAGGGGAGATCGTAACGATCGCAACCGTGGACGTGACCGCAACCGTGGACGTGACCGCAACCGCGACCGCAATCGCGATCGTGGCCCACGCGAAGAGCGCGAGCCTGTCATCGGTGAAGATGATGTCCTCGTTCCTGTTGGCGGCCTTGTCGACATCATGGATAACTACTCATTTATCCGCACAGGTGGATACCTTCCAGGACCAAACGATGTCTATGTTTCACAGAGTCAAGTTCGCAAGTACGGACTTCGCAAGGGCGATGTAGTCACCGGTCAGGTTCGCCAGCTTCGCGAAGGCGAGCAGCGTCAGAAGTACAACCCACTTATTACTCTTGAAACAATCAATGGCGTCACACCTGAAGAGGCACGTGGTCGCGTGGAATTCGGAAAGCTTGTTCCTCTCTATCCTCAAGAGCGCTTGCGCCTTGAGACTGAGCCAAACATTCTCACCACTCGTGTTATCGATCTGATTGCACCAATTGGTAAAGGCCAGCGCGGACTTATTGTTTCGCCACCAAAGGCTGGTAAGACAATGGTCTTGCAATCAATTGCAAATGCGATCACAACAAATAACCCAGAGTGTCACTTAATGGTCGTTCTCGTTGATGAGCGCCCAGAAGAAGTGACAGATATGCAGCGCAGCGTGAAGGGTGAAGTTATTGCTTCGACCTTCGATCGCCCAGCAGACGATCACACCACCATTGCAGAGCTTGCGATCGAACGTGCAAAGCGTCTTGTAGAACTCGGCCACGATGTCGTTGTACTTCTGGACTCAATTACACGCCTTGGTCGTGCTTACAACATTGCAGCACCTGCATCAGGTCGCATCCTTTCTGGTGGCGTTGATTCAGCAGCTCTTTATCCACCAAAGAAGTTCTTCGGCGCAGCCCGAAACATTGAAGATGGCGGATCACTCACAATCTTAGCTACAGCCCTTGTTGATACCGGTTCGCGTATGGATGAAGTCATCTTCGAAGAGTTCAAGGGAACCGGAAATATGGAGCTCATCCTCGATCGCAAGATGGCCGATAAGCGCATCTTCCCAGCGGTAAACGTTGTTGCATCAGGTACTCGTAAGGAAGAGATCCTTATGGGAACTGAAGAGCTCAATATCGTCTGGAAGCTTCGCCGCGTTCTTCATGCACTGGAGCCACAGGCTGCTCTCGAACTTCTCCTTGAGAAGATGAAGGGCACAAAGTCCAACGTTGAATTCTTGATGCAGATCCAGAAGACAACTTCAGGACCAGACGACTCCAAGTAGTTTTTACTTCGGTACGAAGACTTCTCTAATCACTCGGTTTACTAGTGATAGGTAGGCCTCGTTATCGACTGGCTCTTCGCTCAAGTCATCGACGATCTTGCCGAGTGTCCAGGCCTGCATCAAAACTGCCAATGAATGTGGATCGATATCAGCTGTTGCAAGGCCGCGCTTTTGTGCACCTTGGATAACTTCTACAAGCACATCTGTCAGACGTTGCTGCTCATGGCGAAGCAATACCGACATACGTGGGCTTGTAATCGCTCGTCCAATTGTTAGAGCGCGCTCTTGACGTGCACGCTTCATGCCTTCGCCTTGTGTTACTGCAGAGAGCTGTGAGAGACCGGCGTACATCTCATCGCTTGTTTTTGCGCTAGCCAAGAGTGATTGCAGCGCAGCAATATTGATATCGACATAACGAGCAAAGCGAACAATCATCGCAGCTTCAAGAAGATGATAGATATCTTCGAAGTGGTGATAGAGCGAACCCTTAGAGATATTTGAACGGTCTAGGACCATCTCAACTGTGATCTCATCGAAACGATACTTATCGAGGAGGTCGGCGGCGCACTCGATCAAAGCGGTCTTGGTGGGGTGGGTCGTCTTTGGCATGGCCCTATTGAACTAAAAAATTCTCATTTGCGCTTGAGGCAAGGCCTTGCCACGCGAAGACTCAAGTGTGATTCAGAACCTATTCACCGAGATCTCACAAGGTCAGGGCCCACTCTCTACACATAACCAGCGCAAAGTGCGTCGGGGAGTTTGCAGAACTACCTACAAGGAGTAGAAAATGATTTTAATTAAAAAAGTTGGCGCACTTACCGCTCTCGCTCTTGCACTATCAGCACCAGGAGCACTTGCTGCGCAAACACCAGCTCCACTTAATACCGTAACTGCTCGCGAGCAGGCTGTCATTGATTTTCAGAGTTCTATGGCGACATACACTGCAACTGTTCGCACACTCCGCGATCAATTCCGCAGTGATCTTGCTGCCTACCAAAGCGCGCAATCTGCTCGTCAGGCTTCAATTCGTCCGTTAGTCGATGCGCGTCAGGCAGCAGTGGCTGCGGCAAATGCAGCATTTACTGCAGCGATTGCCAATGTGACAACACAAGAAGGACGCGACGCAGTTGTAAAGAGTCGTAAAGATGCAATCGCAGCTGCTCATGCAACATTTAAATCTGCAGTTGAGGCGCTCGGCGCAGCTCCTGTAAAGCCAGCTAAGCCAACTCTGCCTTCCAAGCCTGTAAAGCCAGCCCCAGCTCCAAAGGCTGGCAACTAACCACCGAATCTTCCGGGGGTATATCGGCTCTTTCCCGCACGGATTGAGGTGACTGCGGTCATCGATTTCTCAGGTGCGGGGGAGAGCCGATACTCTTTTCCCCTAGCAATCGAATACTTGGTTCACCGTTTAGATCGCATCACGCGAAGCTGCCGGACCCAAGTCGAAGAAGAGGAAGAACTATGAAGCCAGAGATCCATCCAGAATATAAAGAGACCCAAGTAACTTGTGGTTGCGGTGAGAAGTTTGTAACCCGTTCCACAGTTGCCAGCGGTTCAATCTACGTAGAAGTCTGCTCAGTCTGCCACCCGTTCTACACCGGCAAGCAGCGCATCCTCGATACTGGTGGACGCGTAGCTAAGTTCGAAGAGCGTTTTGGAAAAAAGAGCGCTAACTAGCTTTTTATAGAAGACCGCATCGCTTGCCATCACGGCTAGCGACGCGGTCTTTTTATTTACGGGTAATTTACCGACCTATCACCGAGAATGAAGGGAGTCAGTAATGAGTAACGATCGCTTTGCTTCGGCACATGAGATGGTCCGTGAATATCAAGAGCTTGAAAAACTCATGGCAGATCCTTCTATCCATGAAGATCAAGGAAAGGCGCGCCAGCTTGGTCGTCGCTACGCCCAGCTTGGTCCGGTCGTTGCCGGATTTAATGAGTGGAAATCTGCAGCAGATGATTTGGAAGCTGCCAAGGAGATGGCCCTTGAAGATCCAGACTTTGCCTCTGAAATTCCCGCACTCGAAGAGACGGTCGAGCGAACAGCAATCCGACTTGAAGAGCTCTTACTCCCACGTGATCCTAATGACGATCGCGATGTGATTATCGAAGTCAAGGCCGGTGCTGGCGGAGACGAATCGGCACTCTTTGCCGGAGATCTCGTGCGAATGTATCAACGTTATGCAGAAAAGCGTGGCTGGAAGATTGAGATCATCGATATCACCGAATCTGATCTTGGTGGTTATAAAGATATTTCGATGGCTGTTAAGTCCAAGGGGACACAAGAGCCTGGAATGACTCCATATGCACGGCTGAAGTTTGAAGGTGGCGTCCATCGTGTACAGCGCGTTCCAGAGACTGAGAGCCAGGGACGTATTCACACATCTGCTGCAGGTGTTCTTGTTCTTCCTGAAGCTGAAGAAGTAGATGTTGAACTCAATATGAATGATGTCCGTGTGGACGTCTATCGCTCATCTGGTCCTGGCGGACAGTCGGTAAATACAACTGACTCTGCCGTTCGTCTGACACACGTTCCTACTGGAATCGTTGTCTCATGCCAGAATGAAAAGTCTCAGTTGCAGAATAAAGAGTCAGCGCTACGTATTCTTCGTGCTCGTCTTCTGGCAGATGCCCAAGAGAAGGCAGAAGCTGCTGCAATGGCAGAGCGTAAGAGCCAGGTCCGTACCGTAGATCGCTCTGAGCGCATCCGCACCTATAACTTTCCAGAAAATCGCCTGAGTGATCACCGCGTCAATTACAAATCTAATAACTTAGATGCAGTTCTCAATGGCGAGCTCGATGATGTGATTCAAGCGTTGCTCGATGCAGATAAAGCAGCAAAGCTCGCATCGACTGAGTAACGGCCATCTCGTGATGAACTTTAAAGAATTCTTAGGAACCGGCAAGGAACAATTGCGTACAGCCGGTGTTGATCCCATCGATGCCGAACATCTAATGGCCTATGCCTTAGGAATTTCTCGGATGGATCTACATAACCCAGTCATCCTTGAAGATCGCCTTGCTAACTTTGGCGATCTAACAATTTTGGAAGAGACCTTCTGGAAGTTACTTGATGCACGGGCTGCACATGAGCCACTTCAATATCTGACTGGCGTTGCCTACTTTCGCTACCTTGAAGTTCAAGTAGGCCCTGGCGTACTTGTTCCACGGCCTGAATCTGAGTTGCTTGTGCAATCTGTCCTTGATCACTGCGCGACCCTCACGGGTGCAATAAGTGTCGTCGATCTGGGATCAGGGTCAGGCGCTCTGGCCCTTGCGATCGCTACGGAAAATCCGCTCACTCGCGTGATTGCAGTGGAGAAAGATCTGGAAGCGATCGAATGGCTGAAGAAGAATGTTGCACGAATCAACGAGCAGGTGCGTATTGTTGAAAGCGATGTGGTCGATGCTCTCGAAGGCGTCAAATGCGATGTCGTCATTGCCAACCCACCATATGTTCCAGATAGCCAAGAGTTACCTCGTGATGTTGCAGATCATGAACCAGCAGTTGCACTCTTTGGAGGACCAACGGGTCTCGATATTCCAGGGCGCTTCATCGATACAGCTGCCCGCTTACTCAAGACTGGGGGATTCTTCGCTCTTGAACATACAGAAGATCAAGGTTCGGCAATTGCATCTTTACTCGAGGAGAATTTCGCCGATATCGTGCTCCATCACGACTTAACTCAGCGACCACGATTTACAACAGCGACTCGACGATAGGAGCAGATGTGGCAACGCGCGTAACTTTCGATCCATCTCAACCATCCGAGCATGTTGCACTTGCTGCAAAGAGTCTGCGAGATGGGTATGTGATCGTGGCTCCCCATGAAAATGGATATGTCTTACTTGCCGATGCTTTCTCTCCAGATGCAGTTCGTGCGATGCATGTTCTGCGCGGTGATGATCTTGGCGTTGCAGCACAAGTTGTAATCGCAGATATCAAAGCGATAGATGGTTTAGCTCGCGATGTAACACCAGATGCCCGCACATTAATGGAGCGCTTTTGGCCTGGTCCATTGTCGCTCTCACTTCGCCCGCAAGCAGGGCTATCGTGGGATCTTGGCGATGCTGGAAAACTTGATTGGCTATGTCTGCGTAAACCTGCACATTCATTTTTACAGTTATTGATTACAGAGACAGGCCCTCTCGCGATTGCAAGTGGTGCACTTTCTGGTCAACCACCACTTCAGGATCTGGACCACCTGAAATATCTCGACCACGAGATTGCTCTCATCATTGATAGCGGCCTGATCGAGATCGCCCCTGCCTCAACGCATCTGGAATGCGACAGTGCTGGCATAACCCTTTTACGCGAGGGAGCGATCACACGTAGTGAGATCGAGAAGGCTATCCCTGCAGTAGTTATCTCCTAGGGCTAGGCTTGCCGCCATGACCGATACCTTCTATGGCCCAGATTTTGAACTGCTCTCCAAGCAAGATCCAGATATCGCAGCGGTTTTGCTCTCAGAACTTCACCGCCAGCAGAGCAATCTCCAACTGATTGCATCTGAGAACTTCACATCGCGCGCAGTACTTGCAACATTGGGATCAACTCTTTCCAATAAGTATGCAGAGGGCTATCCAGGTAAGCGCTACTACGGCGGCTGCGAAGAAGTCGATGTTGCAGAGACGATCGCTATCGAGCGCGCAAAATCTCTCTTTGGTGCAGAGCATGCAAATGTTCAGCCGCACTCAGGTGCCAGCGCAAATGTCGCTGTCTATCAAGCATTTACCAAGCCAGGCGATACCGTCCTTGCAATGTCTCTTCCTCACGGTGGACACCTCACACACGGTTCAAAGGTGAACTTCTCAGGTAAGTGGTTCAACGTCGTCTCCTACGGCGTTCGCCAAGATAACGAACTCATTGATTATGACGAGCTCCGCGATAGCGCAATTGCCAATAAGCCAAAGATGATCTGCTCCGGAGCAACTGCCTACCCATCGCTGATTGACTTTGAAAAGGTTCGAGAGATATGTGATGAAGTCGGAGCGATCATGTGGGTCGATGCTGCACACTTCATCGGTCTTGTTGCAGGCAAGGCAATCCCGTCACCGGTTCCTTATGCAGATGTTGTCTCCTTTACAACGCATAAAGTTTTGCGTGGACCACGCGGTGGAATGATTCTTACCAAAGCAGAACACGCAGCAGCCATTGATAAGGCGGTCTTTCCTGGAATGCAGGGCGGGCCGATCATGTCGGCAGTTGCAGGAAAGGCTGTTGCGCTCGCAGAGTGTGCAACCCCTGAATATCAAAAGTATGCAAAAGATGTCATCGTCAACGCACAAGCACTTGCCGTAGCTCTTGAAGGTGAAGGAATGCGCGCAGTCTCTGGCGGAACGCAGACTCACCTAGCTCTGATTGATATTCGTGCAACAGGAGTCAATGGCAAAGTCGCCGACGAGCGTTGTGGAGCAGCTGGAATTGTTCTCAATAAGAACTCGATTCCTTTTGATCCCGAAGCACCTTCTGTAACCAGTGGAATTCGAGTGGGGACCCCTGCAACGACAACACAGGGGATGGGCGTAGATGAGATGAAGACGATCGCATCCCTTATTTCACGTGCCATCAAGACTGATGATCCAGCTGCGCACGCTGCAATCAAGGCTGAAGTCCATGCACTCACTGCACAATTTCCGATCTATCAGGCATAAGTTCCTAAAGAGAATCGCGAAGGAATAGAGAAGCTAGATGCGCGAGTACTTACTTACTCTCTTTCTTGCTGCCGCACTCTGTTATGTGGTGACTCCACTTGTACGTACCTGGGCTGTGCGATTTGGCGCAGTTGCCCAAATTCGTACTCGCGATGTTCACACAACGCCGACACCTCGTTGGGGTGGCCTTGCGATGTGGATCTCGATGAGTATTACCTTTGCAATTGTTCATAACCTTGAATTGGTGGGTAAATCATTTGGGCGAGAGACCCAAGGAATTTTCTTAGCCGGCACATTCTTGGTAGCTCTCGGCATGCTCGATGATCGATTTGAGCTCGATGCCCTCACCAAACTAGCAGGACAGGCACTTGCCGCCGGAATCTTGCTCCTCTTTGGAATTCAAATTCTCTGGCTACCAATCAACGGTGTCATCACCTTGCCACCAAGTATTGGTCAACTTGTCACAGTACTTATTGTTCTTGTCACCATTAATGCCGTGAACTTTGTCGATGGTCTAGATGGCTTAGCTGCCGGGATCGTAGCGATCTCAGGAATTGCATTCTTCGCCTTTGCTTATCTATTGGCTGTTGTCTATGGATTTAGTCGTGCTGGTGCACCATCGCTGATTACCGCAGTCCTTGTCGGTGTCTGCATTGGATTCTTAGCCCATAACGCACACCCTGCAGCGATCTTTATGGGTGATTCAGGATCAATGTTCTTAGGGTTGATGCTGGCAGCATCTGCAATCACATTAACTGGCCAAGTCGATCCCAACGCCATCTCTGCAGAAAAACTAGGTCCAGCAACTCTTCCATTGCTCCTGCCCTTTGCGGTTCTAGCAATTCCGCTTGCAGATTTGATTCTTGCGATTCTGCGCAGACTCAAGGCAGGTAAATCGCCATTTGCATCAGATAAAGAACATCTACATCACCGCATTATGCGCGCTGGAAATACTCAGCAACGCACCGCTTTCATTATGTATCTCTGGACTGCAACGATTGCATTCCCAGTAACAGTTCTCGCCTTTGCACCTATCTGGGTTGCAGCCCTTGTCGCTCTCGTGCTCTTGATCTTTACAACGATTTTTTCATTAGGAAAGTCAAAGATGTATCCGCAGGGTAAACCGGATATGGGCAATCCTGATCTAGGTAAGCCTGAAACAGAAAGTGTTAACTCTTAATATGGAATTCGAGAATTCAAGTAACGAGAGAACGATGTTGCGCGGTGCGCTCATTCCAACAGTCATTGTTGGTATTGCATGTATCGCAATCTTCTCGGCGATCAAAGGGTTGTATGGCTTCTATGGAGCACTCGTTGCCCAATTTGTTGTGGTGATCTTCTTTGTAGTCCATCTTCTTGTCTCAAAACTTTCACGCAACATTGATCCGATGGCAACGATGGCACTGGCACTCTTCTCCTATGTCACCAAGCTGACGATGATCGGAAGCTTTCTCATCATCCTCGACAAGTTGACCCCTGAGGAAGTAATCGACCGAAATTCCTTCGGAATTACCGCTTTGGCTGTAACTGCAGCGTGGCTGGGTGGTGAGATCAAGGGTTATCTATCCTTGAAAACTCATCTACCATTGCCACCTAGCACCAAATCGACGGAGGAGACTCAATGACCAAGAGATCTGATGAATCAGCAATCTGGACAATCCTGGGCTACCTACTCTCTGGACTTCTTTTCTGGGGCGGAGTCGGCTACTTCGCCGATCGATTCTTCAACACCACGTATTTGACCCTGGTCGGCATCCTCATGGGTATGGGCGGCGGCCTCTATCTGGTCTGGCTCCGCTTCGGCCGCTAGCCACCAGCCACGCTCAGGAAAGAGCCCTAGATCACCTTTCCAAGATTTCGCACTTATGACCACTTTGTCCTAAGGTTTGGGGCGGAGATCCCCTCTCTGTCACACCTTGAGAACCACCTTTCAGCAAAGACCAACCAACCAGTCAGTCATGGCTAACGAGTGTCGAAGGAGAGCTAGTGCGCGCGTTACTGAATTTAAGCGCAAAGGGCGATGAATTCGTCCCACCTAGCAGTAGAGACTTCGTTCTCCCACCAATTTTTGAAGATATCGCATTCCTTACAAAACCAATCCTTTTCTCATTTGTAGCCGCAATTCTCGTCGGTCTTTTCTTCTCGGCATCAGCGCGTAAAGCAGCTGTAGTTCCATCAAAGTTCCAATTCGCAGGCGAGCTTGTCTACGGATTTGTCCGTAAAGATTTGGGTACTGAGATTCTCGGCCACGAATTCCGACGCTTTATGCCGTATCTCTTCACACTCTTTACATTCATTCTTACAAATAACATCTTCGGAATTGTTCCTTTTATTCAATTCCCAACGTTCTCTCGAATCTCATTTGCATATGTACTTGGAATTATCGCCTTCGGTGTATTCCACTATGTAGGTCTACGTAAGCAAGGTGTAAAGAAGTACATCAAGGACATCATGTTTATGCCAGGCGTTCCAAAGCCGGTTTACATTCTCCTTACCCCAATTGAAATCGCGACATATCTTGTTGTTCGCCCACTAACACTTTCACTTCGTCTCTTTGCAAATATGTTCGCCGGCCACCTCTTGCTGATGATCTTCTTCCTCGGCGGAGAGCACCTGCTCCAAGGAGCAGTTGCCATGAAGTTTGTCGGCGTCCTCTCCTTCGGTATGGGAATTGCCCTGACATTCTTCGAATTTCTCGTGCAATGCCTCCAGGCATACATCTTTACCCTCTTAACCGCGCTCTACATCGCCGGCGGCCTCGCCGACGAGCACTAACTCAAGAATTCCGTTGGAACACTTCTAACGCGAAGATAGGAAAGGTAACAAAATGACAGGCACACTCAACCTCGTCGGATATGGACTTGCTGCAATCGGCCCAGGCCTCGCAGTGGGAATGATCTTTGCTGCATACATCAATGGTGTAGCTCGTCAGCCAGAGGCACGTAGCGTTCTCCAGCCAATCGCATTCCTCGGATTTGCTATGGCTGAAGCTCTAGCTCTCTTCGGTCTCGTTCTCGCATTCGTTCTCTAATTAGGAAGTACCTCTACCTATGAGAACCTATATCGAGTTAGCGGCAGCGGGAGCACCTAATCCACTGATGCCTGCCACGGCAGAGATCATCGCTGGTTCAGTTGCGTTCCTACTCCTCTTCCTTGTGATGCGCTCAAAAGTTGTGCCAATGTTCGAGAAGGCATATGCAGAGCGCACTGCAGCAATTGAGGGTGGAATTGCCAAGGCAGAGGTAGCTCAAGCCGAGGCGAAGGTAGCTCTCGAGGAGTACACCAAGCAGCTCGCAACAGCCCAAGATCAAGCTTCAACTCTTCGCGAAGAAGCACGCGCTGCTGGCGCTGCAATCATTGAAGAGATGCGCGCAAAGGCTCAAGAAGAAGCCGCACGTATTACTGCAGCAGCACATGCATCAATCGAAGCAGAGCGAGCACAAGCTGTGATCTCACTTCGCAATGAGGTCGGTGCGCTCGCAGTTGAACTTGCATCAAAGATCGTAGGAGAGGCACTTGATGATCAAGCGCGCCAATCACGCATCGTTGATCGTTTTCTAGATGACTTGGAGAAGAGTAAGTAGTGAGAATTCATCTCGGAGGAAGCAGCCGCCAATCACTCGTGATTGCACGCGGTGCGCTTGATGCTGCCGTAAAGGGCGCTAGCGCTGCAACAGCTTCCGAGATCTCAACTCACTTGTTCTTTGCTGCAGAAATCTTTGCTGGAAATACATCTCTACGTCGTGCGATCACTGATCCATCACGTGAGCTTGCCGCAAAGAGCGCTCTGATTAAGGATCTCTTCGGAGCCAAGATCGGTAAAGAAGCCTCAGCTCTCATCTCTGATGTTGCAGCCCTTCGCTGGTCTGCAAGCAAAGACGTCATCTACGTACTTGAACAACTTGCAATCGAAGCAGAGGCATCTGCTGCCAATATCAATAATGAACTCGATCGCGTTGAAGATGAACTCTTTGGCGCATCTCGCTCATTACTTGGATCTTCAGAGTTGCGTAGCGCACTCGTAGGTGGCGCCGGTGCAGATTTGAAGGCAGCCCTTGTTACCGAGCTCCTTTCAAAGAAAACTTCTGAGTCGACTGTAAAGCTTGTTCGTGCACTTGTTACACAACGTCGTGGTCGCAGCCTCGAGGCAGCATTTGCTGATTACCTCTTTGGCCTTGCAAACCGCCGTAATCGTCTTATTGCAGTGGTTCGTACCGCTGCTCCAATCTCAGATGCCCAGAAAGTTCGCCTCTCTGGAGCAATTGAGAAGCAGGTTGGTCAACCAATTCGCGTCAATATCCAAGTAGATCCAACAATCCTTGGTGGAGTCTCCATCAAATTTGCTGATGAACTCATTGACGCAAGTATTTCTAATCGTCTTGCACATGCTGGTCGTGCATTGGCCGGAAAAAACTAAAGGGAGAAACACATGGCAGAGCTAAAGATCCAACCCGATGAAATTCGGGATGCCTTAGCGAATTTCGTTAAGTCATATGATCCAGGCGCGGCAGCACGCGATGAAGTAGGAACAGTAAGCCAGGCAGGCGATGGAATCGCTCGCGTTGAGGGACTTCCTTCAACAATGGCTAACGAGCTCCTCACATTTGAGAACGGAACACTCGGTCTTGCACTCAACCTTGATGTGCGCGAAATCGGTGTTGTTATCTTGGGTGGAACCGAAGGAATTGAAGAAGGAACATCTGTAAGCCGCACTGGTGAAATTCTCTCTGTACCAGTTGGCGATGCCTTCCTTGGTCGCGTCGTAGATGCACTCGGACGCCCAATTGATGGAAAGGGCGAGATCGTTGCTGAAGCACGTCGTGCACTTGAATTGCAGGCTCCCTCTGTAGTTCAGCGCCAACCTGTTAAGGAACCTCTTGCAACAGGAATTAAGGCAATCGATGCCATGACAGCTATTGGCCGCGGACAGCGCCAGTTGATCATCGGCGATCGCCAGACAGGTAAGACAGCAGTTGCTGTTGACACCATCATCAACCAGCGCGAAAACTGGTTGACTGGAGATAAGAAGAAGCAAGTTAAATGTATCTATGTAGCTATCGGCCAGAAGGGTTCAACGATTGCAGCTGTAAAGGGCGCACTCGAAGAAGCTGGCGCAATGGAGTACACAACAATCGTCGCGTCCCCTGCATCAGATCCAGCAGGCTTTAAGTACCTTGCACCATATACAGGTTCTTCAATCGGTCAGCACTGGATGTACAAGGGCGAGCACGTTCTTATCGTCTTCGATGATCTTTCAAAGCAAGCAGAGGCTTATCGTTCAGTCTCACTTCTTCTCCGTCGTACACCAGGCCGCGAGGCTTACCCAGGAGACGTCTTCTACTTACACTCACGCCTTCTCGAGCGTTGCGCAAAGCTCTCTGATGAGCTCGGCGGCGGATCGATGACAGGTCTTCCAATCATCGAAACAAAGGGAAATGACGTTTCAGCGTTTATTCCTACCAACGTAATTTCGATTACCGACGGTCAGTGCTTCCTTGAAACAGATCTCTTCAACGCAGGCGTTCGCCCAGCGATCAACGTAGGTATCTCAGTTTCTCGCGTGGGTGGATCTGCTCAGACAAAGGCGATGAAGAAGATCGCCGGTCGTCTGCGTCTTGATCTTGCTCAGTTCCGTGAACTCGAAGCCTTCGCAGCATTTGGTTCAGATCTTGATGCTGCATCAAAGGCACAGCTCGAGCGCGGTGCTCGCATGGTTGAACTTCTTAAGCAGGGTCAGTACTCACCGTACTCACTCGAGCGTCAGATCGTCTCAATCTGGGCGGGTACATCAGGCAAGCTCGATGATGTCGCTGTTGCAGATATTCGTCGCTTTGAATCAGAGCTTCTCGACTACATCGGTCGTGAGCGCAAAGATATCTTCACAGTAATCGCAGAGACCAAGCAGCTCGAAGATGACACGATTGCAAAGATGGAAGAGGCTGTAGCTTCATTTAAGAAGCTCTTCAAGCCATCTGTCTCTGCAGCAGTCAACGAAGCAGAGGCTGAAGCTCTCGATAGCGAAAGCGCTGAACAAGTAACCAAGTACGTTCCACCGGCGGCGAAGAAGTAAAAAATGGGTGCCCAACTTCGCGTATACCGCCGACGGATGCGATCCGTTAAAGCGACTAAAAAGATTACGAAAGCAATGGAGTTAATCTCTGCTTCTCGTATCGTTAAGGCGCAGCAACGAGTTAGTGCGTCAACTCCTTATGCAAATGAGTTGACCCGTGCGGTATCTGCAGTTGCATCATTTTCTTCAACGATCCACCCACTCACCACACCAAGTGAGAATCCAAAGCGCGCTGCGATCCTGATCATCTCAGCAGACCGCGGAATGGCCGGAGCGTATTCAAATAATGCGATTAAGGAAGGCGAGCAGCTAGCCGCACTCCTTCGTCAACGTGGTCTTCAGACAGCCAACTTCCTTGTTGGTCGTAAGGCGCTGAACTATTACAAGTTCCGTAACCGCGAGATTGCGGGCTCATGGACTGGGTTCTCAGATAACCCAACCTATGAGGATGCTCGTGCGGTGGCAGATGCTCTGATCAAGGCATTCCTTGCCGATGCGCAAGAAGATATCAACGGCGTAGATGAGATCCACATTATCTACACCGAGTTCAAATCAATGTTGACTCAGAATGCAATGGCAAAGCGCATGCTTCCTCTTGAGGTTGTTGAGACATCAACACCTGCTCCAGCGGGCCTTCTTCCAATGTATGAGTTCGAACCAAATGCGGGCGAAGTCCTTAACGCACTTCTTCCACGCTATATCCAAGCAAGAATCTTCAACGCGATGTTGCAATCGGCTGCCTCTGAGCATGCTGCTCGTCGTCGCGCAATGAAGTCAGCAACTGACAATGCTGATGAGTTAATCAAGTCGCTCACACGACTTGCGAATGCGGCTCGTCAGGCCGAAATTACCCAGGAAATCAGTGAAATTGTTGGCGGCGCAGATGCGTTGTCATCAGCTAGTGCAGGGAGTGAATGATGTCATCAACAGGTAAAGGCCGCGTAGCCCGAGTTATTGGACCGGTGGTGGATATTGAATTCCCAGCTGATTCAATGCCATCGATCTTCAACGCGCTTCACGTAGAGACCACCATGAGTGGAACTACACGTACCTTGACGCTAGAAGTAGCACAGCACATTGGTGACAACCTCGTGCGCGCTATCTCTATGCAGCCAACAGATGGAATGGTTCGTGGTGCCGAGGTAACAGATACCGGCGCTGCAATCTCAGTTCCAGTCGGCGATGTCACTAAGGGTCACGTGTTCAACACACTTGGCGAATCACTCGATGTGCCAACATCATCTCTTGATATCAAGGAGCGTTGGCCAATTCACCGTAATGCACCAGCATTCGATCAGCTCGAGTCAAAGACTGAGATGTTTGAGACCGGTATCAAGGTGATCGATCTTCTTACACCGTATGTAAAGGGTGGAAAGATCGGCCTCTTCGGTGGTGCTGGTGTGGGTAAGACAGTTCTTATCCAGGAAATGATTTATCGCGTAGCTGAAAACTTCGGTGGTGTATCAGTATTCGCCGGTGTTGGTGAGCGTACCCGTGAAGGTAACGACTTGTTCCTTGAAATGACAGAGACTGGCGTTATCAATAAGTCAGCCTTGGTCTTCGGTCAGATGGATGAGCCACCTGGAACGCGTCTTCGTGTGGCACTTTCTGCCCTCACAATGGCTGAGTACTTCCGCGATGTTCAGAAGCAGGACGTTCTCCTCTTCATCGATAACATCTTCCGCTTTACTCAGGCAGGTTCTGAAGTATCAACACTT
>JACCDV010934444.1_pt1 | contig 39402 bp, 23 predicted proteins | sample 7446131 | NCBI WGS metagenome assembly JACCDV01 (sample SAMN15323448, study PRJNA562643) | freshwater metagenome | isolation source: river surface water | place: USA:Blue River Watershed | collected 2017-08-17
CGAGAAGGCCATCACGTTCGAAGAACTGATGGGCCAGTGATCGTTTTTTGACCCGCCTGCCATGGGGCTTGTTGTTCGCGCAACAAGCCCCATGTTGCTGGAGGCGGACAATAAACGGGTTAAAGTAACCGCTGCATTACGGAGTTGACATGAGCGCATTGGAAACACAAGCCTTGGGCATGGTCCCCATGGTGATCGAAACATCGGGCCGCGGCGAGCGCGCCTACGACATCTATTCCCGTCTGCTCAAGGAGCGGGTGGTGTTTCTGGTCGGCGAGGTCAACGACCACATGGCCAACCTCGTGATTGCCCAGCTGCTGTTCCTGGAGAGCGAAAACCCTGAAAAGGACATTTCGCTCTACATCAACTCACCCGGCGGTTCGGTCAGTGCAGGCATGGCGATTTACGACACCATGAACTTCATCAAGCCCGATGTGTCGACGCTGTGCATGGGCATGGCGGCCAGCATGGGCGCTTTCCTGCTGTCTTCGGGTGCCAAGGGCAAGCGTTTTTCGCTGCCCAACTCGAAAGTCATGATCCACCAGCCCTTGGGTGGCGCGCGCGGCCAGGCTACCGAAATCGAGATTGCCGCCCGCGAGATCATCAAGACCCGCGAGCAACTCAACAAGATCCTGGCCGAGAACACCGGACAGCCGCTGGACCGCATCGAAAACGACACCGAGCGCGACTACTACCTGTCGGCTGCAGAAGCCAAGGACTACGGTCTGGTCGATCAGGTGATCGCCAAGCGTCCCTGACACGGGTTTTTATCCAGAGCGGCGTTGACCGGGCGCGGTCAGCGCCGTTTTTCTTTCGTTATCATTGACGCATCACCGATTCCAAGGCTATTTCATGCCCGACAAAAAAGGCTCCAGCACCGAAAAAAACCTGTACTGCTCTTTCTGCGGCAAGAGCCAGCACGAGGTCAAAAAGCTGATTGCCGGTCCCTCGGTGTTCATCTGCGACGAATGCATTGACCTGTGCAACGACATCATCCGTGATGAAGTGGCGCAGGAAGGTGTCTCTCAAGCCGCCCGCGATGGCTTGCCCACTCCTGCTGACCTCAAGGCCAATCTCGACAATTACGTGATTGGTCAGGAAAAAGCCAAACGCAGCCTGGCGGTGGCGGTCTATAACCATTACAAGCGCCTCAAACACAAGGAGGCTGGAGTCAAGGACGATGTCGAGCTGGCCAAGAGCAACATCCTGCTGATTGGCCCGACCGGCTCGGGTAAGACGCTTCTTGCTCAGACCATGGCCCGCATGCTGGACGTGCCCTTTGTGATGGCCGATGCCACCACGCTGACCGAAGCCGGTTACGTGGGTGAGGACGTCGAGAACATCGTGGCCAAGCTGCTGCAGAGCTGCAACTACGATGTGGAGCGTGCCCAGCGCGGCATCGTCTACATCGACGAGATCGACAAGATCACCCGCAAGTCCGATAACCCATCCATCACCCGCGATGTGTCGGGCGAAGGCGTGCAGCAGGCCCTGCTCAAGCTGGTCGAAGGCACCATGGCCAGCGTGCCGCCCCAGGGTGGGCGCAAGCACCCCAATCAGGACTTCCTGCAGATCGACACGACCAACATCCTGTTCATCTGCGGCGGTGCCTTTGCCGGGCTGGAGAAGGTCATTGAAAACCGCACCGAAGCCGGCGGCATTGGCTTTGGGGCCACAGTCAAGAGCAAGAAGCAGCGTTCCTTGACCGAAATGTTCAATGAAGTCGAGCCAGAGGACCTGATCAAGTACGGTCTCATCCCTGAGTTGATTGGCCGTTTGCCGGTGGTGGCCACTCTGGCCGAGTTGACCGAAGACGCCTTGGTGCAGATCCTGACCGAACCCCGCAACGCTGTGGTCAAGCAGTTTGCCAAGCTGCTCGCCATGGAAGGGGTGGAGCTGGAAGTGCGCGCCAACGCCCTGCATGCCATCGCGCGCAAGGCCATTGCCCGCAAGACAGGGGCTCGCGGTCTGCGCTCCATCCTGGAGCAGGCCCTGATCGACACCATGTTCGATTTGCCCAATCTGAGCAATGTCGAAAAAGTGGTGGTGGACGAGTCCACCATTGAAGAAAACAAGGCGCCACTTCTGGTTTACCAGGAGTCGGCCAAGCAGGCCTGAGGCATTGCCCTTGGCCCCGATGAAAGACCCTCTGCATTGCCGGGTTGAAATCGGGGCTTTCGGGTCGATATGTCCATGAACACCTGAGGGAACACCATGTCCGGACACACTCCATTGCCTTCTACCCCGATCGACCTGCCGATGCTTCCCTTGCGGGATGTGGTGGTTTTCCCCCACATGGTCATCCCGCTGTTTGTCGGGCGTCCCAAGAGCATCAAGGCGCTTGAGTCGGCCATGTCCAGCGACCGCCGCATCATGCTGGTGGCCCAGAAGACGGCCGCCAAGGACGAGCCCGATGCGTCCGACATGTTCGATGTCGGTTGCGTTTCCACCATCCTGCAAATGCTCAAACTCCCCGACGGCACCGTGAAGGTGCTGGTCGAGGGCCAGCAGCGGGCAGCCGTGCAGCAGATCACCGACGGCGAGGCCCATTTTGTGGCGAGCGTGTTGCCTGTCGATCCGGCTTCGGAGCAGGGCAGTGAGGCGGCCAGCGAGATTGAAGCCCTGCGCCGTGCCGTGATGCAGCAGTTTGACCAGTACGTCAAACTGAACAAGAAAATCCCGCCTGAAATTCTCACTTCCATCTCCAGCATCGATGATGCCGGGCGTCTGGCAGACACGATTGCCGCACACCTGCCGCTCAAGCTTGAAAACAAGCAGGCGGTTCTGGATCTGGCGCAGATCAAGGAGCGACTGGAGAATCTGTTTGCCCAGCTTGAGCGCGAGGTGGACATTCTCAACGTTGACAAGCGCATCCGCAGCCGCGTCAAGCGCCAGATGGAGAAGAACCAGCGCGACTTCTACCTCAACGAGCAGGTCAAGGCCATCCAGAAGGAGCTGGGCGAGGGCGAAGAGGGCGCCGACATCGAAGAGATCGAGAAAAAGATCAAGTCGGCCAAGATGCCTGCCGAGGCCCGCAAGAAGGCCGAGGCCGAGCTCAAAAAGCTCAAGCTCATGTCGCCCATGTCGGCCGAGGCCACGGTGGTGCGCAACTACATTGATGTGCTCACCGGGCTGCCCTGGACCAAAAAGACCAAGATCAAGCACGATCTGGCCAATGCCGAGAGCGTGCTCAACCAGGACCACTTTGGCCTGGAAAAGGTCAAGGACCGCATCCTTGAATACCTTGCTGTGCAGCAGCGTGTGGACAAGGTCAAGGCACCCATCCTGTGTCTGGTGGGTCCTCCGGGCGTGGGCAAGACCTCGCTGGGGCAGAGCATTGCCAAGGCCACCGGCCGCAAGTACGTGCGCATGGCCCTGGGCGGCATGCGCGATGAGGCCGAAATCCGTGGACACCGCCGCACCTACATTGGCGCCATGCCTGGCAAGGTGCTGCAAAGCCTGACCAAGGTGGGCACGCGCAACCCGCTGTTCCTGCTTGACGAGATCGACAAGCTCGGCATGGATTTCCGGGGTGACCCGTCCAGCGCCTTGCTGGAAGTTCTGGACCCCGAGCAAAACCACACCTTTGCCGACCATTACGTTGAAGTGGACTATGACCTGTCGGACGTGATGTTCGTGGCCACCTCCAACTCGATGAACATCCCGCCAGCCCTGTTGGACCGCATGGAGGTCATTCGCCTTTCGGGCTATACCGAAGACGAGAAGGCCAACATTGCCATGCGCTATCTGCTGCCCAAGCAGATGGAAAACAATGGGATCAAGCCCGAAGAACTGGCCGTGAGCGAAGACGCCATCCGCGATGTGGTGCGCTACTACACCCGCGAAGCCGGTGTGCGTTCACTCGAGCGTGAGCTTTCCAAGATCTGCCGCAAGGTGGTCAAAGGCCTGTTGCTCAAGCAGATGAAGCCCCAGGTGCAGGTCACGGCCGACAACCTCAACGAGTTCCTTGGGGTTCGCAAATACACCTATGGCCGAGCCGAGCAGAAAAACCAGGTCGGCCAAGTGGTCGGTCTGGCCTGGACCGAAGTCGGGGGCGATCTGCTCACGATCGAAGCGGCCCTGATGCCTGGCAAGGGTGTCATCACCCGCACCGGCTCGCTGGGCGATGTGATGAAGGAGTCGGTCGAGGCTGCCCGCACGGTGGTGCGCAGCCGCTCGCGTGTGCTGGGCATCAAGGACGAGGTCTTCGAAAAGAAAGACCTGCACATCCACGTGCCCGATGGCGCCACACCCAAGGACGGCCCGAGCGCGGGTGCCGCCATGACCACGGCCATGGTTTCTGCCATGACGGGCATTCCGGTGCGCGCCGATGTGGCCATGACCGGTGAAATCACGTTGCGCGGAGAGGTCACGGCCATTGGTGGCCTCAAGGAAAAACTGCTGGCCGCCCTGCGCGGTGGCATCAAGACGGCATTGATTCCTGAAGACAACGTCAAGGATCTGCAGGACATTCCCGAGAACGTGAAGAACGGTCTAGAGATCGTGCCGGTCAAGTGGATCGATCAGGTGCTGGACATTGCGCTGGAATCCAAGCCTGTGCCGCTGACGGAAGAGGAGGGCACGGCGGCCATGGCGGCCACGGCTCAGCCGCAGGAAAAGGAAGCGGTCAAACACTGATTTCGCCGTCTTTTCTCTCATGGCTGAGGAAAGTTAAGCTATAATTCGAACCTTGCAACAGATACACAATGTCGGTTGCTAATGCGGGATTAGCTCAGTTGGTAGAGCGATACCTTGCCAAGGTATAGGTCGAGAGTTCGAGCCTCTTATCCCGCTCCAGACATCGGAAGAACACCAAGCTCTTCCAAACAAAAAGGGAAGCACCGGCTTCCCTTTTTTGTCAGGAACATGGCGCGGTAGCAAAGCGGTTATGCACCGGATTGCAAATCCGTGTAGGTCGGTTCGACTCCGGCCCGCGCCTCCAAGATTTCTTAAATGAAATCAACAAGTTAGCCCGATTCTGTCGGGCTTTTTTGTTTCTGAAAACGGCTTTAGCCTTGATGGTTGCAGTTCAATTGGCTGACTGCTTTTTCAGGCCGCACTGCCGCTGTTCCTGGCCGCACAGAATCAGTTTTGAATTTATCATTCTTATCGATTATTGGAAGACAAAGTATAAAGTTAATCCATGATGGAAGCGGTACCTATGTTGAATCCTGGTCAAGGCAGTGAGACCGACGTCTTGTTGATCGACGATTCAGTGGCTGACCTGCGCCTGTTGATGGACATGATGAGTCTCAGGGATCTGCGCGTGAGCGTGGCTCTCAGCGGTGAGCGCGGCTTTCAGCAGGCCATCTTGCTCAAGCCCAGCCTGATTTTGATGGATGTGCGCATGCCGGGCATGGACGGCATTGCCACTTGCCGACAACTGAAAGCCAGTCCATCGGTGTGCTCCATTCCCGTGATCTTTTTGACTGCGGCCAACGACCTCAGTGAGCGCCTTGAAGGCTTTGCCGTTGGTGCAGTGGACTACATCGGCAAGCCTTTCGAAGTGCAAGAGGTGCTGGCCCGTGTGGGTGTGCACCTGCAACGCAGGGAAGCACCGTCTGAGTCTATCGACCCCGCGGGGCACGCTGTCCCCAGTGAGGCCACCATGGACGTGCGCTTGGTGCTGGCGGCCCAACAGGTGCTGCGTCAGACCATCGCTAACCCGCCAAATCTTGACCGGTTGGCCCGTTTGGTGGGCACGAATCGACGCCGATTGAACGAGGCCTTTCAGGATTTGTGTGGTCAACCTGTATTTGGTTGGTTGCGCGAAGAGCGGATGCGGGAAGCCAATAGCCAAATCGGCAGCACGAAAACGCCTTTTTCCGTCATCAGTGACTCTTTGGGCTACTCGACGCCGGCAAATTTTTCTAAAGCCTTTCGCCAACGGTTTGGTTGCTCGCCCAGTGAAATGCGTGCACAACGTCAAGGGCTGATCGAAGCTGACCCTGACCCTGACCCGGATGCTTCAAGTGGCGTCCATTCTTGACAGATCAGCCGCCTCATCATGCTGGGCGGTCATGAGCAAATTGTTTGGGGTTTGGCTTTGGCTCCTTGCTGCAATCGTCTCGCCTGTGATTCAGGCTCAGCCGGTGCAGTCTCTCTCCATAGAGTCCAAAGAGCCTGTTGCCCTGACTGTGCAGTGGTGCGCCACTGCGGCTGACCTGACCTTCGATGCCATGCTTGCACAGGGCTGTGCCTGGCAGCCTTTGGACACATCGTCAGTGATACGAGGTTGGGATAAGCGGGTTTTTTGGTTGCGTTTGTCTTTGCATAACCCTTCGGCAGATGGTGTAGAACGCTGGCTTGAGGTGGGCCACCCCTACATGGCGGAAATCAGCCTTTACCTTGAGGGCCCTTCAGGCAGGCAGGTGCGTCACATCGGTTACCTCACCCCCATGGACGAGCGTGGCGTTATCGAAAGCACTTACGGCGTTTTACCCATTGAACTGGCAGGTGATCAGAGGCAAACGGCTTGGGTGCGGCTGTCATCGGATACCGTCATCAGTTTGTTTGCGCAATTGTGGGAACCCGATGAATTCCGCAATAAGCAGCAGTTGCGCCAGTTTGGGGTCAGTTTAGGCATTGGTGGCATGGCCTTGGTGGTTGTGTTTTCGCTCATGATGTTGGTCTTGACGCGACAAGTCACTTACGGTTTTTTTGCTCTGGGTCAGATCGGCCTGTTTTTGGTGGTCAGTGTCACCAGAGGGGCTTTTCAGCAGTTTTTCTGGCCTCAGTCGCTGCCCATGACAAAGCTTGTCAGCGATGTGGGCACTCTCATTGTTGTGATAGGCCTGTACCATTTTTTGCGTGCCTTCTTGCCTCAATTGCATCGCTATCCTGTGCTGCTCTATCAGTTTCGCGTGGCGGTGTCTGCTTTGGTGCTGGTCATTTTTGCGGGTCTATCGGGTCTAGCAAGTTTTCATGCCTTGCGCTTTGTTTTGACTGTGCTGTGTGGCTCCTATGCGGTTTTGCTTTGCGTGCGGGCCTGGCGAGATGGTGACCGAGCGGCGGGCATCATTGTGGTGGCCTTCATCAGCGTGCTGTCTTTTACCGTCATGCGGCTGTTGGTGGTGGCAGGCCTTATCCCGTTTTCGCCCGAGTTGTCGCTGCTGCCTTTGTTGAGTATTTTTATGTTCTCTCCATTGATGTTGTTGGGCTTGGTCGATCGAACCCGGCAATTGCAGGAAGAGATCACACGTGTTCGGGCCGAAAGCGCTGCCCAGCTGCGTTTTTTGGCACAAATGAGCCATGAGCTGCGCAGCCCGCTCGATATCGTGTTGGGTAACGCGCAGCTGTTGTCTCGTGAGGCGCGCAGTCGGGAACAAGTGAGTGGCTTGAACAGTATTTTTGACAGCGGGCGGCAGCTGCTGAGGATCATTGACCACATCCTTGACTACGCTCGGGGAGCCGCTGGCATGCTCAAAATTGAGCCAGCACCTTTACGGCTAAGCACCTTTTTGCGCGGCATAGAACGCATGGCGCGCTTGTTGGCGATTCAGCGCAACAACCGATTTGATCTCGTCCTCACGGGCGAGCCCCAGGCTTTGCAAGGACTCACCGTCAAAGCCGATGCAGAGCGCTTGCGCCAGGTCCTCGGTAACCTGCTGGCCAATGCCGCACGCCACACCAGCGATGGGCTGATTGCGCTGAAAGTGACCGCCTTACCACCGTCACCCGAACCCCACGACAACGCGGGGATACAGCTTGAGTTCACTGTCAGCGACACGGGCGAGGGCATTTCCCTGGAAGAGCAAGAGCGCATATTTCGTCCTTTTGAGCGAGCAGACAGCCAGTTCAACTACCGCAGCAAAGGGGCCGGGTTGGGTCTGGCGATTGCGCGCCAGCTTGTCGAGTTGATGGGCGGTCGGCTGAGGGTGTCCAGCGCTCCTCAACAGGGGGCCCAATTTGTATTCACTGTGCCGGTACAACGGTTGGCTGAGCAAGCAGCCCCTTCCGTTGATCGACTTGACGGATTTGACGCCGCGGGCTACCAAGGGCCCAGACGGACCGTGCTGGTGGTTGACGATGAGGCTGTGGGGCGCAGTGTCCTGTGCCAGTTGCTCCAAAGTCTGGGCTTTGAGGTACTCCAGGCGGGCAGTGGCCATCAAGCCGCAGCCTTGATTGCGCAGCGCCCCGCCTTGGACATGGTGCTGACCGACCAATACATGCCTGACGGCGACGGTTGGTTGGTGCTTGAGCGGGTGGCTGAGTTCATGCCCCAGGTGCCGGTGGTGATGATCTCGGCTGCATCGCCCAGCCCGCCGCCGAACTGGAGTGGTCGACTTCGCTTTGCCGCTGAGTTTCTGCGCCCGATTGACCATGCCCAATTGCTTGCGAGCATCGGCGATATCCTGGATCTGCACTGGATCGAGCACAAAGAGGTTCTTGAACTCAACTCAGGGTCCGATGCCGCAGAAGGGGCGAGCGTTCAAACTCAGCCAGCCATGGCACTGCCTGAGACGCGTTATTTGCAAGACCTGGCCAAGCTGGTTGAGCTTGGCCAGGTGACTGCCATCGAGGAATGGGTACGCAACCTGCAGGCCAAGCAGCCCGAATACGCCCCCTTGGCCGCGCATGTGCTTGAAGCCGTGCGCCGGCTGGATTTACAGGGTCTGGTGACCTTCCTTTCCGCGCAAATTGAGGCCGCAGATAGCCGCCGTTGACGGGCTTTTCGCCCCCCATTTTGACTGCGGGGCGACATACAGGCGATCAAGGCGATTGAAGCTGGTGCCCAGCGCGCACCGAAATCCCCATTTGGCGATGACAACAGCAGGGGAGCTGGATTTTGATGCAGAACAAAGTGCGGCAAGGATTGACCCAGGTGTCGCCAGGAACAGGTGTGCTGGCCTGGCAATCCTAAAATTTGTCATTTTGTGCGAATTTGCACCCGCATAGGTTGTGATTTGTTCTTGTTTTTGAATATGTGTTTTTTGACATTTGTTTGCTACGATGATCAAAGCGCACCGGTATGCCTGTCAATCCTTGCTCAAACGCTGGATTCGATATCGGACAATCATTGTCAAAAATGCTAAAAGCACCCATGTATCGGCGTCAATCCTCTGTTGTCGAGAGCACTTATGCGAATGCGCGCCATCAATCCCAGCATTCAGGATCTGTTGACCATGCAGATTCTTTGTATTCCAAGGATTTTGTTTTGTTTGCATTGCCGATGAAGCCGTTTCAGCAGAGCGTCTTGCGCCTGCTCGCCCTTGTGCATGTGGGGCTGTTGGCTCTGGCAAGTCACGCTCAGACCAGGCCGTCGGCGGCCAGTATTTTGCAGCAGCAAGAAGCGGCGATGCCCCAGGCCGTGCCAAAGGCCGCGACGCCGGTCATCGTGGCACCTGAGAGCCGGTCGGTTGCGCCGATGGATGGTGGTGCCCGTGTGCGCGTGCGCAGCATCCGGTTTGTAGGAGGCGAGGGCTGGGCTCAAGAGGCTGAACTCGCCGAGTCGGTGCGCCCGAGCATCGGTCAGATGCTGAGTACCGCTGATTTGATGGCTTTGATCGAGCGGGTCAGTCAATCGCTCAAGTCTCGTGGCTGGATGCTGGCGCAGGCTTATTTGCCGCCGCAAGATGTCACCAGTGGCGACATCGAAGTCCGCCTGATGCCTGGCATGCTGGATGGGGGCTTGGAAGGCATCGTGGTCAGTGGCGCACAGCGCGTGAGTGCGGAGCGCATCCGCGCCATGGTGGCCGCGCCAATGCGGGCGCAGCAGGGGCGTCTGAATGCGCAACAACTTGAGGAAGGGCTGCTGCGCGCGGCCGAGTTGAGTGGGGTGAGCGCTACCGCCTCGCTGGCGCGTGGCGTGCAGCCTGGCAGCTCCCGCCTGACCATTGAGACCCAAGAGGCGCCATCGGTCGGCGGTGGCATTACCTTGGACAACTTTGGCGGTCCCTATACAGGTATTGAGCGGGCCACTGGCTTGCTCACTTTGAACAGCCCCTTGGGCTTGGGGGATTCGCTGCTTTTTAACGCGGTAGGCAGTTCCGGGATTGCGATGCTCACCACCCAACTGTCGGTGCCCGTGGGCAGCGATGGCCTGAAGCTGGGTGGTTCGCTCACCACCTTGCGTTACCGCGTGGGTGGTGACCTGGCAGATCTGGGCCTGAAGGGACGGGCCTTGATGTTGGGCCTGAACGCCAACTACCCCTTGTACTTGACGCCATCCTACAAACTGCGTGCCCGGGTGGGCTTGGACCGCAAGTCCTTCGTGGATTCGGCGGCGGGTGAGCTTCTGGGCGACAAGGTGGCCCAGGTGTTGTCGTTGGGCTTGAATGGGCAAATCAGCGATGGCTTGTGGGGGGAGAGCTTGAATGACTGGTCGCTGAGCCTGGACCGAGGCCACATGGACCTCTCGCGTTTGCCTGCCGTCCTGGAGCAGGACCAAGCCGGCCCCCGCACCCATGGCGACTTTCACAAATGGCTGTATTCATTCAAGCGACTGCAGCCCTTGGCTGGACGCTGGGTGGCGCAGCTTTCGCTCAATGGCCAACAAGCGGCGCGCAACCTGGAGTCTTCCGAGAAATTTTCATTGGGCGGCAACAGCGGCATCCGCGCCTACCCTGGTGGTGAAGGCGCAGGCGACAGCGGCATGGTGGCCAGTCTGACCGTGAGTCACCCATGGGTGTGGCCCACGTCTTCACATCGCCTGGAAATGTCGGGTTTTTACGACTGGGGACGCATCCGGGTTCACCACTCGGGCGACCAGGTGATTGACAGCGCCACAGGCCGCAACACATACAGCCTCAGCGGCGTTGGTCTGGGTCTGAATCTGAGCCAGCCGGGTGCCTGGAGTTTGGCCCTGACTTGGGCCCGAGCCTTGGGCGGCAATCCCGGCCGCAGCACAGATGGCAACAACAGCGATGGCAAGGCCAGTCGCAGTCGTCTGTTGCTGGCACTGAACGTCGAATTTTGAGCATTTTGAAGCGCCGCCCATGAACCACGCCTACCGATTGGTTTGGAGCGATCTCAGCGCAAGTCCTGTGGCTGTGCCAGAAACGGCTGCCGGCCGGGGTAAGGGCCAGGGCCGTCGTTTGGCGCGCGGTTTGGTGGGTGCTTCGGTTGCTGGCGCGCTGGCTTGGGCCGCGCAAGCACAAAACTTGTCGCCTACGCAATTGCCTGGTCAAGCGCAGGTGAGCGCAGGCACAGTGTCCATGACGCGTGCAGCCAACGCTTTGGTGGTCAAACAGACCAGCGACAAAGCGGTGCTCAATTGGAACAGTTTTGACATTGGCCGCGACGCCAGCGTCAGCTTTGTCCAGCCCGGTGCGTCCAGTACCGCACTCAACCGTGTTCAAGGCGGTATGGCCAGCCAGATCGAGGGCCGTCTCTCGGCCAACGGTCAGGTGTTTTTGGTCAACCCTTCGGGCATCGTGTTTGGCCGGGGGGCTCAGGTCAATGTGGCGGGATTGGTGGCCAGTTCGCTGGATTGGGCCACCGAAGATTTTCTGGCCGATCGCTGGCGATTGACGGGGGCATCCACGGCTGGCGCGGTGGTCAACCAAGGTAGCGTACAGGCCGACGGCGGTCTGATCGCTTTGATGGCGCCACGTGTGAGCAACAGCGGCAGCTTGCAGGCCGACGGCGGCCAAGTGGTCCTGGCGGCAGGCCAAAAGGTTGCCTTCAAAGTGTCTGGCTCGGGCCTGCTGCAAGTGACAGTGGACCAAGGCGCGGTCGATGCGTTGGTTGAAAACAAGGGCTTGATCCAGGCCGATGGCGGCAGTGTGTTGCTCACGGCCAAGGGTGCCAATGCGCTGCTTTCGGGGGTGGTCAACAACGAAGGGGTGGTGCGTGCACACACCATGCAAGAGCGCGAAGGCCGCATTGTCTTGCTCGGCGACATGGACCTGGGGGCTGTCCAGGTGGGGGGGCAGCTCGATGCATCGGCACCCCAGGGGGGCAAGGGCGGTTTCATCGAGACCTCGGCCGCACAGGTGTTCGTTGCACCGACCACCCGCGTCAGCACCCTGGCTGCCCAAGGCCAGCACGGCACCTGGCTGATTGACCCGGTGGACTTCAACATCGCCACCGGTGGCAACATCACGGGCGCCCAACTTGGCACCCAGCTGGAAGGTGGCAACATCACCATCTTGAATTCCAGCGGCACCTCCGGTACAGCTGGTAACGTGAATGTGCAGGAGGCCGTCAGTTGGAGCGCGGCCACCACGCTCACACTCGACGCTCAAGGCAGCGTCAACCTGAACGCCGATCTCAGCGCTGCCAGTGGCCATCTGGCGATCAACGCAGCCACAGGCGGCCTGAGTGGCAGCGGTGCCATGAGTTTTGGCGGCAGCCAGCAGACTGTCTCGGTCAACCAAGGTGGCAACAGCACCTACAGCGGCGTCATCAGCGGCACCGGCACATCATTTTCTAAAACAGGCGCAGGCACTTTGACTCTGTCAGGTGCCAGCAGCTATTCGGGTGGCACCACCGTGACTGCCGGCACGCTTCAGGCTGGCGCATCGTCCAGCGGTGCTGTCACACAAGGCCCGTTGGGCACGGCGGGCGTGACGGTGGCCGGCGGCGCCACGCTGGACCTGGCCGGTCAGAGCCTGGCTAACGCGCTGAATTTGAGCGGGCAGGGCGTGGGCGCGGCGGGCGCGCTGATCAACAGCAGTGCCAACGGCGCCACAGCCAGTGGCGCTGTGACCTTGGCAGCAGACACCACCGTGGGCACCACCGGCGCAGGCGCGCTCAGCTTTGAGGGCACTGTGAATGGCGCTTATGCGCTGTCCGTCAAGAGTCAAGGCGATGTGGCCTTCAACGCTGCCGTTGGCGGCACCACGCCTTTGGCCAGCTTCACCACCGATGCGGGCGGTCGCACCTTGTTGGGTGCCAACGTCACGACCACGGGCACGCAAACTTACAACGACGACGTGGTGGCCAGTGCCGCCATCACGCTCCAGGCTTTGGGCGTGGTGGTGCCCGAATCGGCCATGTGGACCACCGGATTGCCCGTCAGTAGTTTTGCCATTTCCGACGGTTCGTCGCCAGGCAACGAGGCTGTGCAATACGCGTTTGATGGTAACGCCAGCACCAAGTACCTCAACTTCAAAGGACCCGGCTCGGATGTGCTGATGGATTTGGGCACCGCTCGGGTGGTCAGCAAGGTCAGCCTGACTTCAGGCCCCGATGAGTGCTGCCGCGATCGCGACCCCACCAGCTACACGCTGTATGGTTCCAACACCGCGTTCATTGCCGGTAACACCAGCACCCCGGGTGGCTTGCCCAATGCGGTCAAGTTGGGCAGCGGTGTCTTGGCACCACCCGATGCCCGTAGGGCAGACTACACCGATGCCTCGCTGGTCTTTGACAACAGCACGGCCTACCGCTATTACCGGCTGGTGTTTGATACTGTGCTTTCCAGTCCGAACCTGGTGCAGATCAGCGAAATTGGTTTGTCACAAGCGGCATCTGTGGACGCCTCAACCGCTGCACTTCATTTCAAGGGGGGTCTGAGTGCTGCTTCAGCTTTGACGCTCCAGTCGGCCGGTACCTTGAGCGCCAAGACCATTCAAGCCGCGGGTGCGCTGACCTTGCAGCACAACGGTATCGGAACTGTGCAAGGGGTGATCAGCGACGGTGCCTCGCCTTTGTCGCTCGTCAAGGCCGGCATGGGGGAGCTGTCTTTGCTAGGCGCAAACACCTACACAGGGGGTACGGCGCTGAATGCGGGCACCTTGGGCATTTACACCAACACCGCTTTGGGCACGGGCGCGCTGACCGTTGGCACGGCCGGTTTGAAGATTGGCCGTGCGGTCACGCAGCTGGACAACGCCCTTGTGCTCAATGGCACCGCCTCTTTGGCGTTTGACCGCGATGTCGACTATCTGGTGGTGGGCGGTGGTGGCGCAGGTGCCAGTGGCGGCGGCGGTGCGGGTGGTTTCCTGTCGGGCACGGCCGCCATGACGGACGCCAACTATGCGGTCACCGTGGGGGCGGGCGGCAGCTCGGCCGGCAGCAGCGGCACGGCTTCTGCCGCCTTTGGCCTAACAGCCGGCGGCGGTGGCGGTGGCGGTGGCGGCGGGAGCGCAGGTAAAAACGGGGCCTCCGGCGGTGGTGGCGGCTACGACGGGCAGTCTGTCGCGCAGGCCACTGGTATCGCTGGACAAGGCTTCAGCGGTGGCGTGTCCAACCGCAACTCTTATGGAGCCGGCGCAGGTGGCGGAGGCGCAGGCGGTGCCGGCAGCAACGCTTCGGTGGCGCCTGACGGTTATGGACGTGGCGGCGATGGTGGCTTGGGCAAGGCCTCAGACATCACCGGCGAAATCAAGTATTACGCTGGCGGTGGCGGAGGTGGTGCCAATACCCCAAGGGCTGGCACTCCGGGTGGTTTGGGTGGCTCTGGCGTCGGCGGGGCGGGCGCGACGGGTGATCGGCAGCCAGGCTTCAATGCGGTCGCCAACACTGGCTCGGGTGGTGGTGGTGCCGAGCCGCAGGGCTCGCCTGCTGGGATGGGGGCGGCAGGTATCGTTGTGGCGCGTTACAAGGGCGCTGCAGCCGGCACGGGGGGCAGCGTGGCCGCCGGCACAGGCACTGCCGAGGGTTACACCGTTCACACCTTCACCAGTGGCGGCACATTGGCGCTCAATCCGGCCGACCTCACACTGGCTGGGCCCATCAGTGGTGTTGGCGCTTTGTCGGTCAATGCCACTGGCGGTTCGGTCCAGCTCAGCGCAGCCAACACATACAGCGGGGGCACCACGGTGTCTGGCGGCACGCTCTTTGGTGGCGCCAACAGCGGTACCCGGACGGCTTTTGGCAGCGGGGCGATCACAGTGGGCGCCGGCGCCGTTTTGCGGACTGACCGGAGCAGCTTGGCCAACGACCTGGTGCTGACGGGCGGCACCTTGCAGGGCACCAACAGTTTGGGTGAAAGCTGGGGCGGCAATGTCACGCTGCAGGCCGCATCCACGGTGAATGTGGGGTCCGGCATGACGATGAACGGGGTCGTCAGTGGTTCTGGTAGCTTGACCAAGACGGGCAACGGTCAACTCGATCTCAATGGCACCAACACCTACAGCGGCGGTACCACGGTATCCGCGGGAACGCTTTTTGGTGGTGCTGGCAGCGGCAGTCGCACCGCCTTTGGCAGCGGTGCCATCACGGTGGGCTCGGGCGCGATGTTGTGGACCGATCGAAGCGACCTGTCCAATGCGCTTGTGCTGGCCGGGGGCACGCTGCGAGGCACGAACGGTTTTGGCGAAATCTGGAGTGGCAGCATCAGTCTCAGCGCAGACTCCACCATCGATGCGGGTTCCTACATCGCTTTGAGTGGGAACATGGGTGGGACAGGCCGCTTGACCAAGGTCGGTAACGGTTCACTGAGTTTGAGTGGCGTCAACAGTTATTCTGGCGGTACCCAAATCAATGCTGGAACATTGGCACTGGGCTCGGCTGATGCCTTGGGCAGCAGTGGCACCATCGGTTTTGGTGGGGGCACACTGCAATTTTCCGCATCCAACACCACCGACTACTCGGCGCGCTTTGCGTCAGCCGCAGGCCAGGCCTACCGTCTGGACACCAACGGGCGTGATGTCAATTTGGCTGCAAACCTCAGCAGCAGTGGTGGTTCTCTCACCAAGCTGGGTACGGGCCAACTCAACCTCTTGGGTAACAACACTTACACCGGTGCCACCACCGTGTCTGCAGGCACTTTGAAGCAGACGGGCACGCTCAACAGCAACACCGATGTGGTGCTGAACGGCACCTCGGTTTGGGATTTGCAAGCCGCGCAAACCGTGGCCAGCCTGAGCATGGCCCCGGGCAGCAGCATCACGCGCACGGCGGGCACGTCGAGCCTGACGGTCAGTGGTGTCTCAACCTTGGCCAACAGTGTGAGCACCAGCGGAACGCAGACTTACAGCGGGGCAGTGACCCTGGCCGCCGCAACGAGCTTGTCGGGCAGCACGGTCCATACGGGGTCGACGGTCAACGGTGCCTATGCCTTGACGATCAACGGCAACGCTGAGATTGATGGGACCATGGGTGGATTGACTGCATTGAGCAGTTTGACCGTCAGCGGCACCAGCAAACTGGGAGCCAACGTCACCACCATCGGCACGCAGTCTTACAGCGGTGCAGTGACTTTGAGTGGCGGCGACCGAAGCTTGAATACGGAAAACAGCCAGATCACCTTTGGCAACACGGTCAACAGCGAGGCCAATCAAAGCCGGGCATTGACTTTGAACGTGGGGACGAGTGAAGTTCAGTTTGACGGGGTGGTGGGCGGCACTCAGGGCCTGGGGGCCTTGGCCATCACAGGCGCGTTGGACTTGAATGCAGAGATTGTCTCTGCGGCCTCGTTGTCGGTGTCCACCACCACTGATTTGGCGGCCAATGTCACCACGCGTGGGACGCAGTCTTACACCGGTGCGGTCACACTGGGCAGTGGTGACCGTGTGTTGACAGGCGATGAAATCGATTGGGGCAGCAGTTTTGCCGGTACGGGTGCGTTGACGCTGCGCCCGGCCACGACATCGCGTCAGATGTATTTGGGGGCCAGCACGCCGGTGGGCTCAGGGTTGAACCTGGATGCGGCCGAGCTGGGGCGTCTGAGCGATGGCTTCACATCGATCACCTTGGGTCATACAACAGGAACAGGTGGTATCGAGACACAAGGGGCCACAACCTTCAAGGATCCCGTGACTTTTGCTGCTGCTGGCGGCACCACCGTGGCCCATGATTTGAGTGCAATGGCCTCAACGGATGCCGGTTTCAAGTTCTCTAGGTCATTGACATGGTCTGGCGGCAACATCACGACGGGCACAGGAGCCATCACCATGGTCGGTGATGCCACTTTGGGCGGCAGTGGAACCCGAACCATGACCACAAGCAGTGGCACCATCACGATAGGCAGCAGCGTATCGAACACGGTCACAGGCAACGGCACCAATGTGACATTCAACAGTGGGTCGGCCACCACCACCTTGAATGCGGCACTCTCGGATGTGGGTGTTCTGGGTTTGGGGACCGCCAATCAGACGGGCAGCGTCTATGTGTTGGGGGATGTGACTGCCACGGGTTTGCTCACCGGATCGACGAATTACGACATTCGCATAGGCCAACCTGCTGCGACCTTGGACTACATTCAAATCACGGCCGACAACGGGTACACGGCGTACCTCAATGGCACCTTGTTGGGGTCAGGCAGTAATTGGGAGGCTCCGCAAAAGTACACCTTGCCAGCCTCTGCGGTGAATGGCACCAACGTGTTTGCCGTGGCCGCCTATGACGCAGGGGGCATTGCCTCCATGCAGGCAGAGATCAAATTGCGTGACGGTACGGTGCTCGGTTCCGATGGCACGTGGAAATGGACCATATCGAACCCGACTGCGAACACAAGCTGGAATACCGTTGGTTTTAATGACGCCGGCTGGTCCACCAATGGTTCAGTGATGCCTTACAACTCTGGGCCATGGGGGAACAGGCTGAGCAACACGGTGGGGCAGTGGATTTGGTCTTCGGACCCGAACAACCATGACAATGTTTGGTTCCGGTTTGCCTTCGATTTGAACAGCACAGCCAGTACCAACCGTTTTGTGATTGGTTCTGGTGCGACCCTTCAGAACACAGGCAAGTTGTTGGTTCAAACCACAGGGAACGTCTCATTTGACGGCAATTTGTCAGCGCAAACGCAATCAGCGATCACCCTGGGCTCCAATGTGTCCTCCACCGGTTCGCAGACTTATGGCGCTCCGGTCACTTTGAGCGGCGGCAACCGCACGCTGACGGGCACGTTGATCAACACTTCCAGCACTTTGGCTGGGGCGAGCAATGCGTTGACGATTGTCGGCAATTTGCAAACCGGGGGTGCCTATGCGGGGCTGAGCAGTTTGAGTGTGGCGGGTACCACCAATCTGGGGGGCAACGTGAGCACGACTGGCGCGCAGACCTACAGCGCTGCCATGACGGTGAATGCCAGCAGTACCTTGAGCGGTTCAGGCCTGAGCCTGGCGGCGGTGGATCTGGGCAGCAATACGCTGACGGTCAATGAAGCTGGAACCGGTGCCATCTCGGGCGTTGTCAGCGGCGCAGGGGCCCTGACCAAGACGGGCGCTGGCACACTGACCTTGTCCAACACGAACACGTTTGCAGGTGGCGTCACCGTGAGCGCGGGCGTCTTGAAAATTTCTGCGGACAGCAACCTGGGCGCAGAGCCAGTCACTGCGGATGCAGACGCCCTGACGCTCAATGGTGGAACACTGCAGGTCACAGCAGACACCATTTTGGCCAGCACCCGGGGTACCTTGCTGGGCAGCAGCGGTGGCTCCTTCCGCATCGATCCATCGGTCACGCTGAACTACGCGGGCGCGATCGCGGGCTCGGGCAGGCTCACCAAGTTGACCGGTGGCACCTTGGTGCTGGGTGGAAACAACACCTACAGCGGCGGCACCACGCTGTCAGGCGGCACGCTGTTTGGTGGTGCCGCCAGCCAGGAACGCACTGCCTTTGGCAGTGGAGCGATCACGGTGGGCAGTGGCACCACTTTGTGGACCGACCGGAGCAATTTGGCCAACAGGCTGGTGTTGGGTGGCGGTACCTTGAAAGGCACCAACGGTTTTGGCGAAATCTGGAGTGGTGGCATCAGCCTGAACGCAGCTTCTGTTGTGGATGTGGGCTCCGACATGACGCTGAGCGGCAACATCAGCGGCGCAGGCCGGTTGAGCAAGGCGGGTGAAGGCGTTTTGACCTTGAGTGGGGCCAACAGCTACTCGGGTGGCACCCAACTCAGCGCCGGCACATTGGCCCTCGGCTCGGCAGGTGCCTTGGGCAGCAGCGGCACGATCGGGTTCGGTGGTGGCACCTTGCGTTTTGGTGCAGCCAACACCACCGACTACTCGGCGCGCTTTGCGACAGCTGCAGGCCAGGCGTACCGTCTGGACACCAATGGCCAGAACATCAGTCTGAACGCCAACCTGGCCAGCAGTGGAGGGACCTTGACCAAGCTGGGGGCTGGCACGCTCACGTTGCTGGGCGCCACCACCTACAGTGGTGCAACCACGATCTCTGCCGGTCGTTTGGTGATTCGCAACGACGCGCCACAGTTGGGCACCAGCGGTTTCAGCGGTGCAGGCAGTTTGACCGTGGAGCCGGTCGCAGGCAGTTTCAGCGCAGCCACTTACACCTTAAGCACACCCATCAACGGCTTGTCGGGTTTGGTCATCGGTAAGAGCGGCAACACTGCGGGCTTGAATTTGACGGGTGCCTTGAGCGTGGCTGGACCGGTCTCGGTCTTTGCGGGCGACTTGAGCATGAACACCTCCCTGAGCACTACCGCTCCTGGCGATGTGTTGCTGAAATCGTCGGGCGTGTTCAGCATCGCCTCGGGCCAGCAAATCAGTGCCAGCGCAGGGGACATCACGCTGGTGGCCAACCGTTTTGTCAACCAGGCAGGCGCTGGGGCACTCTCGACCACGGGCGAACATGTCTGGCGCATCTGGAGCACCAATGCCAACCCCTTTGATGCCACCACCGGCGACGTGACAGGGGGGCTGGTTGCTGCGTACAAGCAGTACAACGCCAGCCAAGGCACCAGCACGCCACTGGGCACAGGCCATGGCCTGCTGTACAGCTTGGCACCAGTGCTCTCTGTGAGTCTGGGGGGCTCGGTCGTGCGCGAGTATGACGGCACTGCGGTGGCCTTGGTGTCGGCCAGCCATTTGCAAGTGGCGGGTGGGGTGGACGGCGACCAGATTCTGCTCAACGGCCCCAGCTCGGCGGCTTACACCACGGGCGGCACCGGCCCTGCGGCCAAGGATGTAGGTAACCAAAAAACTGTGGAGGCGTCTGGCGTCTCCCTCCTGTCAGCCAGTAAAAACAGTATGCCCGTGTACGGCTACACCCTGGCCAGCACCACGGCCAGCGGCCAGATCGGTGAGATCACGCCCAAAGAAGTCACCCTTTCTGCCAGCAAGGTCTATGACGGCTTGCTGGAGCTGGGTCAGGGTGCGGTCAACATCCAAACTGGCGTAGGCAGTGAAACCCTGGGCTATACCGCAGCGCGCAGCAGCGACGCACATGTGGGCACGCCCCAAAAATTCATTGCAGCCTTGACTTTGGCCGACGCCAGCGATGGCTCAGGTGGTCTGGCCATCAATTACAAATTGCCCACATTGGATGCGACCAAGGCGCCGGTCACCATCACGGCAAAACAGGTCAGCGCTTCGGCCAACATCAACGGCTCAGACAAGACCTACGACGGCATGCTGGCGGCCAGTGGCTCGAGCGTGACGGGCAGCACCAGCGGCGCGCTCAACGGCGATGCGGTGGCGCTGGATGTGAGCGCGATCACCTTGGCGTTTGACAGCGCGCACGCTGGTGCGCGCAGCATCAGCGCCAGTGGCGCAGCGGCGCTGGGCGCGGTCACCGGAGCTGGCGTGGGCCTCAAAGACGGCACGGCGGGCAATGCGGTGGCGGGCCAGGCAGGCGACTACGCGCTGGCAGCGCAGCCCACGATTGCAGCGGTGAATCGACAAATCAACCCGGCGCTGCTCGTGGCATCGGCCAGCATCAACGGCGCAGACAAGACCTACGACGGTTTGCTGGCAGCCAGCGGCTCGAGCGTGACGGGCAGCACCAGCGGCGCGCTCAACGGCGATGCGGTGGCGCTGGATGTGAGCGCAATCACCTTGGCGTTTGACAGCGCTCACGCAGGCACACGCAGCATCAGCGCCAGTGGCGCAGCGGCGCTGGGCGCGGTCACCGGTGCTGGCGTGGGCCTCAAAGACGGCACGGCGGGCAACGCGGTGGCGGGCCAGGCAGGCGACTACGCGCTGGCAGCGCAGCCCACGATTGCAGCGGTCAGCCGGCAAATCAACCCGGCACCCATCGCGCAGATCACAGGCATCACGGCGGCGGACAAGAGTTTTGACGGTTCGACCGAAGCCAGCCTGGACACCTCGGGTGCAGTGTTTGTTGGTAAGCTGGTGAACGATAACTTGGCGGTTGCCAGTGGAGCGTTAGGCCGCTTCAGTGACAGTGTTGCAGGCACGAACAAAGGGGTGAGCATCAGTGCGTTGGCACTCAGTGGTCCGGATGCTGCGAATTATGTGCTGCTCGACACTACGGCCCAGACCACAGCCAGCATCACGGCCAACCAGGTCGCAGTGGCGACGCAGTCGGTCAGCAGTGTGTTGGCCGCTGTGCCCAAAGTGATGCCGCCACCTCCACCGCCACCTCCCCCTGTTGTAGCGCCCATGGCGCCAGCGCCAGCGCCTGTGGCTGCCACACCAGCACCCGCACCTGCACCCGCTACTGCATCAACTGCCGCCCCAACTGCCGCAACACCCGCGCCAGCGGCTCCGGCCGGAGATGCGCCTGCGCCAGCCGCCGCGACCCCTGCAGCCGCTCCTGCCGCTGCGCCGGCGCCCGCATCTGCAGAGACGCCTGGCACGACGCCAGCGGCCGCTGCACCCGCCGCGGCTCCCGCTGCTGCAGCGCCAGCAGCTGGTCCGGCACCTGCACCTGCACCTGCACCTGCACCTGCACCTGCACCTGCACCTGCCCAGGCGGGGGGCGCGCCGGCCAGTGGCTCAGGCGCTACTGGAAGTGGTGGCGCTGGTTCCAAAGCGGACTCGCCAGGCCGACCTGATAAATCCTCAGGTGGGAAATCGCCAGAGGCTGGAAAGGGCAAAACGGCCAGTGCCGCACCTGCGGCCCGCGCGGTGCCGCCCAAGAGCGTTTCTGCCGCCAGGGCTGCTGCTGTTTCCAGCCGGGTAGCGGCTGCACGTGCCCAAGCGCAGCAAGGTGCCTCGGCGGTGGCCCGTTCTGCCTCGGTGAATGCCTTGCGTGAGCGGATGCAGACCAACCGCTTGGGTGCCAACCCGCTCAATCGGCCTCAAGTGGTCATGCACACGCCAACCCCGCCAGCTTTTCGAGATTTTGGCAATGCTGTGGTGGACAAGGTGGGGGCACAAAACCCTTTGTTGGCCGAAAACAAGATCGTGCCACGCGAGCCCGAGCGCGATGCCTTGCTGCCGCCGCCCAGCGAAATGACACAATCCTTTGATACGGTGCCTTCGCTGCGGAGTTCTTCGACCAAGCAAAAGGTCAGGCATTCCAAGAGCGTCTCCCTGCAGGAAGAGACCATGGAAGCGGTCAACTTCCTGAACTTGATCAACCTTCGACTTTTACCCTGATCGGACGTGTTCCCTATGTTGGCTTGGTTTCATAACTTCAACAATTTACAAATCGGCGCCATGCTCTTGTTCACTGGCTTGAGCGTGACCACGGTGTTTCCATTGTTGGTGCGTCGTCGCTTCAAGATCGTATTGGACGAACAATTGGCTAAGGGCGCCGAAGAGTCGTTCAAGCTGTTCATCTCGTTGAGCTTGTTGTTGCTGGCTTTTTGCATGGTGCGCGCGCAGGGCGATTACCGAGGTGCCGAAGACATCGTGGCGCGCGAAGGGACGGTGATGCTCAAGATGGATCGCGCGTACGCATCTTTTGCCACCGAGGACACAGATGCCCTGCGCTTAGTGCTGCGAACCTATGCCGAGCATTTGATCAAAGACGAGTGGCCCATGCTTTCTCAGGGCGAGCGTGCCGACACTGCCACGGAAGATTTGCGCGTGCTGTCCACCATCTCCAAACAACTGGAGCCCCAAACCGCTGAGCAGCAAGTGGCGCGTTCGGAGATCATTCAGTCGGTCAATCAGCTCAATGATTTGCGCGAGGCCAGGGTTTCTGCGAGCTTTGTGAAGTTGCCCATTTTCTATTGGTATGCAATTTGCACGGCCTTGTTCTTCCTGACGGTGTTCGGTTGGTTGCAAAGTCCACTGAGCAAGATGATCACGTATGTGGGTGGCGTGACCTGTGGTGTTTGCTTGATGCTCACTGTGCTCATTTCCACTTCCGGTATTTTTGCGGGACAGCATGCCGTTTCTGCCGATCCCATCCGAAACGCCCTGATCCAGATGGGCCCGCTGGGCAGTGGCTCCTGATGGCTCTTGTTTTCCCCCTTTATTCCAAAACCATGACCATGCGAAATGCGGTCAAACTCCTCCCTTTGTAGGCGGGGCTAGCCCTTTTGTAGCAGCTTTCTTTCGGGCCAATTTCAGTCGGGCGTGTATCTCTGGGCGATGGATGAGGCGTCCTGTGCTGGCCCATGCTTTGTAGTTCAATGGTTCGCGCAATCACAGCCAATGTTGCAGCCAAAAACCTGAAGTGCCCACTTGCAAGCAGTGCGGAAAAGAGTATTTCAAGTGCCGCCAGGAAAACGGGCTGGCCCAGATAAGTTCTACAGTAAAGCAGATTTGCTTTTTTGGTGATTTTGTTGAAATTATCACCAGACAAACACGACATCCATCACGCCCGGACGTTCGCGGTCTGCCGTGTTTCATGGCGTGCATGTGCGAAAAAAGTTTTTCTAACCTCAAACCAAGCAACCCTGTTCTGGGCCTGATGCTGGTTTGGGGGCCTGGCCCAGATAGATTTTCAAGGAGTAAATATGTCCTCACACATGAAGCGATTGATCGGCACGAGTTTGCTGGTCTCCATCGGCTGGGGCAGCGCCGCTGCGCTGGCACAAACCGCACCAAATGCACCTGGGACACCGCCGGTTCAAGGTCAGCCAGGAGCAGCCCCTCAGGGTGCATTGTCTCCGCAGCTGAGCCAAACCCAGGCGGTGATCCAGGATGCACTGCGTCAGGCGCAAGAAGCAGAAAAAAAGGCTGCAGCAGAGGCTGCCGAGCGCAACCGACTCAAGCGTGAATTGCGCGCTCAGGAGCCCAAAACACCCGAGGAACGTGCTGCCTTGCGCGCTGCGCGCGCAGAGGCCCGCAAAAAGGAAATGGCTGAAATGAGCCCCGAGGTCAGGGCCGCACGCGAGAAAGAAATCCAAGTCCGCCGCGCGCAGATTGCCGCTTTGCGCGCAGCCCAGGAAGCACAAGCCAAGGCCGCGTCTGCAGAGCAAAACGCTGCCAAGCTGAACAGCGAGCTCGATGCGATTCGCAAGCCCAATCCAGCCCGAGGTGCCCACTTCACGCCTCGCAATGTGATGCCTTTGCTCCAGAGTCTGGACAACCTGACCAAGCGCTTGGCAACCATCAAAACTCCGGCTGATTTGCCTGTTCCCCAAATGGCACAGCTTGATCAGGAGTTGACGCGGATCAGCAACTACATGGATCGGGTGGAAGAAGCCATGGATGGTGTGCACCGCGCTGGCGTGCAAACCCCTGAAAACAAGGAAGCCGAAGCGCTGTACGCGCGGGCTGGTGATTTGGCCAAAGCCTTGGATGCCGAGATGCAGCGCATTGAAAAACTCTTTCCGAATGTGCCGCAGTTGCATGCCATGTTCGCGAAATTCCGGGATTGATCTGACGCACCACACCACCTGCAAAGACAAAACATCATGAAAAAAATCAATTCCACCAAAAAAACACTGATCGCTGCCATGGTCACGCTGGCTTCGCTGACAGCCACCACCGACGTGTGGGCCTGCAAACGCTGGGACGTGGCTTGCAAGGCCCGCGAGGCCGTCAAGCGTGCCCGTGAAAGGGCCGAAGAAGAAGCTCGCCGTGTGCAGCAAGCAGCCCAACAAGCCCAACAAGTGGCTCAGGCTCAGGCAGACGCGGCCAAGCGCGCAGCAGAACAGGCCGCCGCTTTGGCCGCACAGCAGGCCGCAGCAGCCAAGGCCGCAGAAGAAGCAGCTCTGAAAGCAGCGACCGAAGCAGCCAACCGCTTGGCTGAATTGGCCCGCCAGCAATCGCCCATATCGCCCAATGAGGCGATGAATTTCGCCAATAGCCGATTGAACCAAGTGACCAGCACCGCCCAAGGTGTGGCCTTGTCTTCTTTGCAGGCCACCGCCTCCGGCATGACACGCGTGGGCAACGACATCAACTCGGCCTTCCGTAACGTGGGTGATGAACTCGAGTCCGAGCTCAAAAAGCTCAATGTGGACATGCCCGATGTGGCCGGTTTTGCACAAGAAGCCATGAAGCCGGCCATCAATGAGCTCAAGAGCTTTGACGCCTTCCGCCGCACCATGTCGAGCAATTTTGGCAAGCTGACCAAAGAAGACATCGGCAACATTTGGGGCATCATGCGCACCGTCATGGAGCAAAAGCGCCCCAGCGACGAACAGATCGAGGATTTCCAAGAGGTCATGAAAGACCTGTTTGGTGACATCTCCAATGGTTGCCAGATTTGTCCTAAGACTGGACCCGCAGGCGTGGGCATTGGCCTGACTGTGGCCAGCCCCACCGCAGGCCAGATTCCTCTGGGTGCTTCGGTCACCTTCAGTCTGGTGCAGAGCACTTACTTGGTCAATGGCAAGCCTTTGTTCGTGGCGGGTTACACCGTCAATGCCGAGGCCACATCGGCCAGCCGTCCGACCCCAGAAGTTTCGCTGGATGTGGTGTGGGCACCTGGTCAGCTGAGCACCAGCAAACTGCCTTCTGCCACGCTGAGCGTGAGCATGTCCACGCCCGCCGTTGAAACCGCTTACGGCAGCTACTCCGGTGGCGGCTCGGTTGGTCTGGTCATGCCCGATACGGTTTACATGTTCTTCGACAAGAACGAACGCCGCAAACTGCTCGCCGCGCTCAAAGACGTTTCCAAAGGCCCCAAGTGGGTGGTGGAAAAAGCCAATGCCGCGATCACCGATTTGCGCAAAATGGTCATGAACCCTGCCTATGAGGCCGGTATCTCGGTGGGCATGCCTGGCAGTGGCGCCCTGAAGTTGAAACCCGATGGTGGTTTGGTCATGAGCCTGTCTGGTGTGATCGGCGCGTTCTGAAGCACCTGGTGATGGCGTCGGCTTGAGCCCACTCAATAGAGCAGGTTTAAGCCGCAGACTGACAAACTTTCCCTCGACAACCTCAATGAATGAGAAATCCAACATGAGTCGAAAATTTCAATCAATGGTTCGTTTCATCCGAAATGCTTCCGTGGGTCTTGCAGGCTTGGGCCTGCTCTGCGGCGCGGCATTCGCCCAAAGTCCTCCCCGGACGCTGACCTACTCGCTGGGCTGGGGGTTGTGCGCCACAGAAGGCGGTAACTGCTGGTTCCCGGGCTTGGTCAGAGACGTGGCCTACGGTGCCAATGGCGGCTACATCTATTTGCTGGGCCTCAAGGACGTCGTCAAGTGCACCAATGGCGAGTTCTGGGACAAGGATCCCAAGCCAGGTGTTTCCAAGTCTTGCTATGTCTACAACGGCCCGTCGCGATTGGCCAATTCCACGATGTGTGCCCCCGAGAACGGCACTTGCTCCGTGACCGGCCCACGCACGGTCTGGTATGGATCCAATGGGCAGTTCACCCCCAAGGTCATCACCCAGGAAGACACGGCCACTACTTCGGTGCCCTGCAACAACTCCAATTTTGGTGGCGACCCCAACCAGGGTCTTGCGAAGTTCTGCTTGATAACGCCCTGATCACAACCGCACTTTTGCCTGTGCTTGGTTTGATCAAAACCCAGGTGAGCCAGGCCAAATCTTTCGTGGAGTACCCGATGTTCAAACGCTTTGATTCGAAATTTCTCAAGCCTGCCCACTGTTTGGCGGGTGCATGTGCCGCACTCATGCTGCTCGGCGCAGGTGTGGCGCAAGCCCAGCCATCCGCCAACTATTACGCACTGAACTGCGCAGAAGGTGCCCGTTGCTACCTGGCCACGGGTGTTCAGGCACAAGATGTTGCTTACGGGGCAGGTGATGGTTGGTCAATCCGCCCTGGATTGACCGGCACATTCATCTGCGGTGACTCCAGCATTTTCGGCGGCGACCCCAAACGCAAAACCCCCAAGGCTTGCTACGCCTCCAGGAATCCCTCCCAACAGAATTCACTCCAATGGCTTGAAAACGACACGGGCACTGTCGCGGCCAACACCGTGGTCTGGTACGGCGTGGACGGCAGGTACGTCCCTTTCAAAAAGAGCGGTCAATTCAAATGTGGCAGTGGCATGGGCGATCCTTGGAACGGCCGGGCCAAATTTTGCTTCGTTGCCAACATCTGGCCATGACGCGTGCCGTCCTACTGGCCAATTGATTGTTTATTTGGGAGTCAGATGAAGACGCTGCTCCCGTCGTCTGGAACTGAAAATGACACAGATAACCGCAAACCGTGATTCGCGCAAAAGCAAAAAAGTTTTTGCTCCTTCCTTGCTCGCCTTGGCGCTGGGCTTTTCGGTGTTGTTGCCGATCAATGCAGAAGCAGGATGCAACGTCAAATGCGCATTCCGAAAAGTTGCCAAGCCCGTCAAAACGGTGGCCAACGGCGGAATCAAATTCGCCACAACGCAGGGTCAGCAGTTGGCTTCATTCTCGCAGGATGAATTCAACAACGTGCGCAGCACCACCAACGCACTCGTCAATGAGACGTCCACTGCGCTCAACAATGCCTACAACTCTGCCATCAACGGCATGGCACAGTTCTTTTCTGCTGAGATTGAGCGCCTCTTGCGCCAGCAGGGCAAAGCCTTTATCAGCAAGAACAGCGGTACGGTGAACCGCATCAGCACCAGCGTGGCCGGCATGACCGATCAGGCCCGCGCTGCCATCAAGCGCATTGTCAAGGCCATGCCCAACAAGCAGGTCACGCAGGACGTGATGGCAGATCTGCAGCTGGTGAGCAAAGAACTGGGCTTTGCTGACCTGGGCGGTTCAGCGAAAAACTCTTCCTGGGGAATCTCTTTCAATACCGATGCGGGCGTTGGCCCTGCAGGGGTTGCCACTGGCATCGGCATTGTGCTGAATGTCCTGCCAGAGTCGGATGGTTCTCTCAAGGGCGCCATCGTCACCAACATCGGCGCGGCCGGCGGCATTGACGCGGGTGTTGCGCAATCGGTCAGCGTGTTCTGGCAACCCGGCACTGCCTCTGAAAGCACGGGCCTGGGCCTGGGCTTCAGCATGGCTGGCGGCGTCTATGGCATCGGCGGGGGGCTGGACATCTCATTCGGTATCCCGGTGGACCCGAGCAACTACAGTTCGCTTCTGAACTGGACACAAGGTGCGGTCGGCAGCCTGATTCCATCGGTGGGTTTTACCGTGGACATTCCTGGTTTGACGCCAACAGAAGTTCACGTCAGCTATGACATGAACATGGGCTGGACACAGAAGAATTTTGATTTCAAGATCGATCCTTCCAACATCTGCCAGTTTGTAACTGGCGTGGTCAATGGCGTGACCGCCACCAAGGTGGCCTCTGGTTCATCTTGCCCTGGCGCGTCATCGGACTCCAAGTGATCGCCTCTGGGGTCAACCTGCATGGGCTGTCTGCAGAGAAGATAGCCCATGCACTCAGATTGGCCCTGCAAACGTGTATAATGTTGGCTTAATGCGGGATTAGCTCAGTTGGTAGAGCGATACCTTGCCAAGGTATAGGTCGAGAGTTCGAGCCTCTTATCCCGCTCCAAACTTTGGAAGACATGCCAGTGTCTTCCAGCAAAAGGGAAGCAAGTGCTTCCCTTTTTTGTGAACATGGCGCGGTAGCAAAGCGGTTATGCACCGGATTGCAAATCCGTGTAGGTCGGTTCGACTCCGGCCCGCGCCTCCAAACCCAGGCCACTGCCACTTGTGCAGTGGCTTTTCTTTTGTGCTCTGCAGTTTCAAAACCCGGACAGTCTCAAAGCGTTTCGGGCATGAGACAAGGCACAATATCGGTCACGCCCCGATGGTGAAACTGGTAGACACATCGGACTTAAAATCCGCCGCTTCCTGAAAAGGGGCGTGCCGGTTCGATTCCGGCTCGGGGCACCAGGAGAGACACCATGAACCACGACAACGCGACGTTTGAAATCCATGTGCATGGTGACATCCCGATCAAGCCTGGCACCGATGCCAAGGCCTTGCAGGAAGCGCTCAAACCCCTGTGGCATTACGCCGGTGCGCGTTCCTTGCGCGAAGGCGGTCTGAGCCTGTACGAAGAAGAGCCCGGTCTGCAGTTCGACAAGAACAACGACTGCCTGCGCATGTGCTGGACAGTGCGTGGCGAAGACGATTTCCGTCAGGTGCTGGACGATCTGTGCATGAACCTCAATGAACTGTCGTCTGCAGGTGCCCAGATCGAAGTCACCTTCTACGACACCGAATTTGATGAGGAAGATGAAGCCCGTGGCGACCAGTCACGCGACGACTTCGTCATGCTCTTTGTCGGTCCCGACCCGGGTGCCATCATGCAGGCCCAGCGCGACCTGCTTGTGCACGATGTGATCCACATGATGGAGCGCCACTTTGACGCTGCAGAGCTCGGTGGCGTGGTGGGTGAAATCGACAAACTCTTTAGCCAGCGTTTTGACAACCTGGTCAGCTCACTTGATCTGGGCAAGCCGCCAAAAGGCAATGGCGGAGGCAACGGCCATGGCGGTGGTGGCCGCCGCCCAAGGCACCTGCACTGACCCACCCATGAAAGCCCTGTTTGCCGACAGCCTGAACCCTGGCGTGCGGGGACGCGAAGTCTTTGGCTGGGCCATGTACGACTTTGCCAATTCGGGCTACACCACCGTGGTCATCACGGCGGTGTTTGCCGCCTACTTTGTGGGGGGCGTCGCCGGAGGGGCCTCCTGGGCCACCTTGGCCTGGACGGTGGGGCTCAGCATCTCCTACGCCATCGTCATGCTCACCATGCCGGGTCTGGGGGCCTGGGCCGATCGGCATGCCGCCAAAAAGCGCCTGCTGTTCATGGTGACCGCCGCTTGCGTTGTGTCTACGGCGGCATTGGCGCTGGTGGGGCCGGGTCAGGTCGCGCTGGGCCTGGTTTTGCTGGTCATTTCCAACACCTTTTATTCCTACGGTGAATCCCTCACTGCCGCCTTCTTGCCGGAGCTGGCCAGGCCGCAGGCCATGGGCCGTGTCAGTGGCTGGGGATGGGCTTTGGGCTATGTGGGTGGCATGTTGACGCTGGGCATTTGCCTGGCTTATGTGCTCGCGGCGCAGGCGCGACAGGAGCCCGCCGCCCATTTTGTGCCAGTGACCATGCTGATCACGGCGGCTGTTTATGGCTTGGCTGCGAGTGTGACTTTTGCTTTGTTGCGCGAGCGTGCACAGCCCCAGAAAGAGGCCTCGCACCCGGCAGGCTTTGCCGCCAACCTGATGCGTTTGCGCCAGACCTGGCGCGACAGTGCCGGGTTTCCTGACTTCCGCCAGCTCATGTCCTGTGCGGTCGCTTACCAGGCCGGGGTGGCTGTGGCGATTTCACTGGCGGCCATTTACGCCGAACAGGTGGTTGGCTTTGCGCCGCAAGAGACCATGGTGCTGATCTTTGTGCTCAACATGGCGGCCTTTGTCGGTGCCTTCATTTTTGGCTATGTGCAGGATGCGCTGGGCCACAAACGCGCGCTGGCCCTGACGATTGCAGGCTGGGTCCTGACCTGTGTGCTGGCCGCAGCGTCCACCACTAAGGGCCTGTTTTGGGTGGCTGCGGCAGTGGCCGGTGTTTTTCTGGGCTCCAGCCAGTCGGCTGGCCGTGCCATGGCGGGCATGCTGGTGCCGCCTGGCCGCCTAGCCGAGTTCTTTGGCCTGTGGACCTTTGCGATTCGTCTGGCCAGCATTGTCGGTCCGCTCAGCTATGGCCTCATCACCTGGCTGACAGACGGCAACCACCGCCTGGCCATCGGCTCGACGGCCGTGATGTTTGTGCTGGGCCTGTGGCTGCTGCGTCCGGTGGACCTGGAACGCGGTATGGCTGCTGCCCGCCATCCGGGTACCTAAACAGGGTTGGCTCACATGGCCTTGAGCTGGAGACATTTGCGCCACTCTGCCGTGTTGCTGGCGGTGCTCTGTCTTCCCGCACTGGTGCATGCGCAGTTCCAGAAAAGCCCCTGGCCCGCCAAACAGACTGCACCTGCGCTTGAGCTGACCGATCTGCAAGGCCAGCGCTGGAACAGCGTCAGCCTCAAGGGCAGGGCGGTGGTGCTCAATTTCTGGGCCACCTGGTGCCCGCCCTGCAAGGAAGAGTTGCCTTCGCTGCAAACACTGCACGAGATCGGGGGCGGTCAGCCCGTGGTCATCGGCATCAATGTGCGTGAAACCGCCAGCCACGTGCGCCGCTACCTCGCCTCCACCGGCATGAACTTCCCTGTCGTGCTCGACCCCCAGGCCGAACTCGCCAAACGCTTTGGCGTGAGCGCCTATCCGACCACGCTGCTGATCGCCCCCGATGGGCAGATCCGCTGGCGTGTGGTGGGGGAGGTGGACTGGGCGGGGCCGGAGGCAGGGCGCTGGATCGCCGACCTGAACAGCCCGCTTCGCTGATATTTCTCTCCTGCATCACTGGGTTCGCTTTTTTTTGCGACAGATCAAAGTCTCAGTTGAATGTATGCATAAAAATGCATGTCAAGTTAATGCAATAAAGCAATAAAGTGCATTGACGATTCAACCATCTTCTTGGAGACAGACCCATGAGCGAGCACACCGAAGCCATCCGCGACGACCAATTTGTCGAAGTCAGCTACGACGACGCGATCCCCAACAACGTCAACCTGTCCGAAGACCGCCAGCTGCTGCGCGCGCTGGAGTCCTGGCACCCGAACTACATCGACTGGTGGAAAGAAATGGGCCCCGAAGGCTTCCAGGAGGCCGATGTGTACCTGCGCACCGCCGTGGGCGTGGACCCGAGCGGCTGGGCCAAGTTTGGCCATGTGAAGATGCCCGAATACCGTTGGGGCATTTTGCTGGCCCCCAAGGAAGAGGGGCGCACCATTCCCTGCGGCCGCCACAAGGGCGAACCCGCCTGGCAAGAGGTGCCCGGTGAATACCGCGCCCTGCTGCGCAAGTTGATCGTGGTGCAGGGCGACACCGAGCCCGCTTCGGTCGAGCAGCAGCGCTGGCTGGGCGCCACCGCGCCGTCGCTGTACGACATGCGCAACCTGTTCCAGGTCAACGTCGAAGAAGGCCGCCACCTCTGGGCCATGGTCTACCTGCTGGTCAAGTATTTCGGCAAGGACGGCCGCGAAGAGGCGCAGGCCCTGCTGGAGCGCCGTTCGGGTCACGAAGACAACCCGCGCATCCTGGGCGCCTTCAACGAGCGCACGCCCGACTGGCTGAGCTTCTTCATGTTCACTTACTTCACCGACCGCGACGGCAAGATGCAGCTGGCCGCGTTGGCGCAATCGGGCTTTGACCCGCTCTCGCGTTCATGCCGTTTCATGCTGACCGAAGAAGCGCACCACCTGTTTGTGGGCGAGACCGGCGTGGGCCGCACGATCGAAGCGACCTGCAACGCCATGAAGAAGGCCGGCATCACCGACCCGTTCGACAAGGAGCGCATCCGCGCCCTGGGCGTGGTGGACCTGCCCACGTTGCAGAAGAAGGCCAACTTCCACATGTCTGTCACGCGTGACCTGTTCGGCGCTGAAATCTCGTCCAACGCGGCCGAAGCCTTCAGCTCGGGCCTGAAAGGCCGCTTCAACGAGTCGGCCCTGCAGGACGACCACCAGCTGGAAAACAGCACCTACGCCGTGATGCGCGTCATCGACGTCCAATTCGTGACCGAGGAAGTCCCGGCCCTGCGCGCCATCAACAGCCGCCTGCTGGACGACTACATCGCCGATTGCCAGGGCGGCATCGACCGCTGGAACAAGGTGATTGAAAAGTCGGGCATCCAGTTCAAATTCAGCCAGCCGCACAAGGGCTTTAACCGCCGCATCGGGGAGTTCGCCAAGACCCGCATCAGCCCGGATGGCCGCATCCTCTCCGAGCAGGAGTGGCAAGCCGGTGTGAACGAATGGCTGGTCAACGACAGCGACTACGACTTCATCAACTCCCTGATGAAGCCCCGCCACAAGCCGGGTGAGTACGCCAGCTGGATTGCCCCTCCGCGCGTGGGCATCAACAACCAGCCGGTGGACTTCGAGTACGTGCGCATCGAGCACTCTTGAGGGCCATGCACCTTTCAACGGGTGCTCTTTGGCTTGCGATCATTCGGCCGCGGGGGCGGCCTCCTACACGGACTGCTTGTAGGAGACCGCTCCCGCGGCCGAATGCTTGTGATCCGGGATAATCGCCATATCCGCCGCAATCGCTGCGGGTGACCTGCCTTCGGGGCATTGACGCCGTGTGCGTCTCGTGTGCGCCGACAGGTCTTTCGTTCAACTCCGGAGTTCCTGTAATGATCCCCGTTCGTCGTTCCCTGCTCAAAGGGGGCGCCGCCATGGGCGCCCTGATCGCGGCGCCCGCCCTGGTGCGTGCCCAATCCCATCCCCAACGCCAGTTTGCTCCGATGCCGGGCGAATGGCGCACGTTTGAGGTCACCACCCGCGTGGAACTGGCTGACCCGGTCGGCGCCACACGCATCTGGCTGCCCGTGCCCAGCATCGACAGCGACTGGCAAAAATCGCTCGAAAGCAGCTACACCAGCAACGGTAGTGCCCGCCTTGTGGCCGATGGCGTGGAAGGCGCCCGCATGGTGCAAGCCGAATTCGCGGCGGGTGTGAAGCCCGTGCTGGAAGTCACCAGCCGTGTGCAGACACGCAACCGCGCCGACCTGGCCGGTGGCCGCCGCTTCGAGAAGGAAGACGCTGCCACGCTGCGCCACTACACCCGCGCCACCCACCTGTTGCCCACCGACGGCATCGTGCGCCAGACCGCGCTCAAGGCCACACAGGGTGCCAAGACCGACATCGAGAAAGCCCGCGCCATCTACAACTGGGTGGTGAGCCATGCCTGGCGCGAACCCAAGGTGCGCGGCTGCGGCGAAGGGGACATCAAGACCATGCTGGAGACCGGCAACCTGGGGGGCAAGTGCGCCGACATCAATGCGTTGTTTGTGGGCTTGTGCCGTTCGATCGGCCTGCCCGCACGCGATGTGTATGGCCTGCGTCTGGTGCCTTCGGCCTTTGGCTACAAGGAACTGTCGGGCAACCCCGCCAGCCTCAAGGGTGCGCAGCACTGCCGCGCCGAGGTCTACCTGCAGGCCCACGGCTGGGTGGCCATGGACCCGGCCGATGTGGCCAAGGTCATGCGCCTGGAAACGCCGGACTGGATCAAGACCACCGACCACCCGGTGGTGGCCCCCGTCTACAAGCACCTGTTTGGCGGCTGGGAAGGCAACTGGGTGGGCTGGAACACCGCGCATGACCTGAAGCTGCCCGGTGCCAAAGAGGGCGTGCTCAACTTCCTGATGTACCCCGTGGCCGAAACGGCCGAAGGCCGCGTGGACTCCTACGCGCCAGACGCGTTCAAGTACACGATCGCGGCGCGCGAGATCAAGGCCTGATTTGTTGTCTCTGTAGGAGGCCTCCCCCGCGGCCGAAGGTTTTTGCCAACAGGGCGAAGCTCCTACAGTGCTCGTGTTGAGTGCCCACAGTTCAGCGTCAGCTGCCGGGCGCTCTCGAAGTGCCGGGCCTGACCCGTGACCGGATCGGTGAAGGCAATGCCGCGCGCCAGCAGCTGCAGGGGCTGGGCGAAGTCTTCGGCCTCATCCGGGCCGCGTCGCACCACCGGGTAGAACTGGTCGCCCTCGATGGGCAGGCCCAGGCCGAGCATGTGCACCCGCAGCTGGTGGCGCTTGCCGGTGACAGGGTGCAGGCGGTAGAGAGCGCGTTCCCCTTCACCATGGCTTTCTCGCAGCACGCATTCGATGCGGGTTTCGCTGTTGGGGGGCAGGCCTTCTTCGGGGCGCGCTTCGCGCATGCGGTAGAAGGCCTGCTCGTCTTCGAGGATGTGGCTCGTGCGGGTGAGCGGAAAGCTGAGCTCGTCTCGCCAGGCAGCGACGGCTTCGTAGACCTTGTCCACTTTGCGGTCACGAAAGAGGGACTGATAAGCGTCGCGGTCCTGCGGGCGTTTGCACAGCAGCACCAGCCCTGCCGTTTCGCGGTCGATGCGGTGCAGGGGGCTCAGGTCAGGCAGGCCCAGCTGGGCCTTCAGGCGCACGAGCAGGGTTTCACGCACATAGCGCCCACCGGGCGTCACAGGCAAAAAGTGCGGCTTGTCGGCCACGACCAGGTGCTCGTCTTCAAACAGCACGGTCGCTTCAAACGGGATCGGGTCTTCCTGCCGCAGCTCGCGCCAGTAGTACACGCGTGCGCCGCCGACATAGGGTGCATCAAGAGGCAGGGGTTGCCCGTCTTCGCCCAGCACGCTGCCCGATTGCAGGCGCTCGGTCCACTCGGCGCGGGAGATGCGTGGCAGCCGTTCGGCCAGGTGGTCGATCAGCAGCGGCCAGGGGCTGTGGCGCACCCGAGGCAGCGCCACGCAGCTGGGCGAGACGCCATCGCGCATGGCGATGTGGGGATTTTTGGGCACGTGGGCCATGGCCAGGCCGTGCTGATCAGACCCGCTTGAACACCAGGTCCCACACGCCGTGGCCGAGCTTGAGGCCGCGGTTTTCAAACTTGGTCAGCGGCCTGTAGTCGGGCTTGACGGCGTAGCCGCCTTGTTCGGGGCCTGCCGTGTTGGCCAGCAGCGGCTCGCGGCTGAGCACCTCCAGCATCTGCTCGGCGTAGGGCTGCCAGTCGGTGGCCAGGTGCAGGTAGCCGCCGGGCTTGATGTGGCGGGCCAGGCGCTCGACAAAGGGCGACTGGATCAGGCGGCGCTTGTGGTGGCGGCTCTTGTGCCAGGGGTCCGGAAAGAAGATGTGCACCCCGTCCAGGCTGTCTTGCCCCAGCATGTGGTCCATGACCTCCACCGCGTCGTGCTGCACGATGCGGATGTTGCCGATGCTTTCTTCGCCGCAGCGCTTGAGCAGGGCGCCCACGCCGGGTTCATGCACTTCGCAGCACAGGAAGTTGTCCAGAGGGCGTACATGCGCGATCTTGGCGGTGGCGTCACCCATGCCGAAGCCGATTTCCAGAATCAGCGGTGCGGCGCGGCCGAAGGCCGCCTGCACGTCCAGCCTGCCTTCGCGATAGGGGATGAGGAATTGCGGCCCATACAGCTCAAAGGCCCGCATCTGCCCGGTGCCCATGCGGCCCGCGCGCAGCACATAGCTCTTGATGGTGCGCATGAAGGGGGTGTCGGTGGCGGGGGCGTCTTCGCTCTGTGGGGCTTGGGGCGTCGTCATGGGGCGCAGGGGTGATAACAAAACCCCAGATTATCGCGGTCCAGATGAGGCTCGGGTGCTGGCACAGTCTGATCGTCAGCGGATACAAACCCTGTCGGCACGACAATGTGAGCCACAGAATGCAACAGAGGTGAAGTATGGGTTTTTTCAAACGTGGCCTGATCATGGCCGGATGTGTGCTCGCATGGCTGGCGGTTCAGGCTCGGGCCGATGGACTGGTGCAGGTGGCTACGCGAGGCGATCAGAGCATCAGCTACTGGTGGATGCCGACCGAGGGCGCAACGGCTACGGTGCTGATGCTGTCGGGTGGCAATGGCGGGATCGGCATGCGTCAGGGTCAGCCGCAGTCAGAAAATTTCCTGATCCGCACGCGTGATTTGTTTCGCGCCGAGGGCTTCAACGTGGCTTTGCTGGGCAATCCGTCCGACAAAAAGGCGATGGACGATGCCTGGCGCACCTCTGAAATGCACCGCGCCGATGTGAGCGCCGTCATGCAGGACATCCGCGCCAAGGGCGCTATACAGCCCTTGTGGTTGGTCGGCACCAGCCGAGGCACGATCTCTGCGGCGGCGCTGGCCATTGCGCTGCCCGATCAGTTGGCGGGGGTGGTGCTGACGTCTTCGGTTGCGGGCTTCAATGTGCCCGCGGCGGTGCACCGGCAGGCGATTGATCAGCTCAAGATGCCAGTGCTGGTCTATCACCACCGCGAGGATGCCTGCCGCATCACGCTGGCGCGAGATGCCGAGTGGATCTCCAAGGGCCTGGGCAACGCGCGAGTCAAGAAGTTCTGGGTGGTCGAAGGCGGCGAGAACCCGAGCGGCAATCCGTGCGAGGCCTTGCACTGGCACGGCTTCATCGGCATGGAGTCGCGTGCCGTCAAGGACGTTGGCGGCTGGATTCGTCAGCCCGGTCCTTAAGCCTCAGAGCCCACTGCGTGCACCAGTCCTGCAGTGCTTTGGCCGTGCTGCTGTGGCGGGTGGGGCTCAGGCCCAGGGTTTGCGCGGCGGCATGCAGTGCAGCCATTGGATCACCCAGGTCCAGTGCCTGCGCACCGTTTTGCTTGCTGAGTTTTTCGCCGTTCGGACCAAGCACCAACGGCGTGTGCAGGTAGCGCGGTGTGGGCAGTTTCAGCGCGTGCTGCAGCACGATCTGTCTTGCGGTGTTGTCGGTCAGGTCTTCGCCGCGCACCACGTCGGTGATGCCCTGCGCGGCGTCGTCCACCACCACCGCCAGCTGGTAGGCCCACAGGCCGTCGGCGCGGCGCAGCACAAAGTCGCCTACTGCCTGGGCCACATCCTCGGCCTGAGGCCCCAGGCGACGGTCTGTCCAGCGGGTGATCTCGGGCAAGCCACGCGCTGCGCGAACCGCCTGCACGTTCAGCCGCCAGGCGCGCGCAGGTTTGCCATTCAGCCCCTGGCGGCAGGTGCCGGGGTAGACCTGTGCCTTGTGGCGTTCGGTTGGCAGGTTTTGGGCGGCTTCAATCTCCTTGCGCGAGCAGCCGCAGGGGTAAGCCAGGCCTTCGGCCACCAGCTGGTCCAGCGCCTGCTGGTACCACGCGTCGCGTTGGCTTTGCCAGAGCGCTTCTCCATCGGGCAACAGGCCGCAGAGGGCCAGCTGCTTGAGGATCTGTTCGCCCGCGCCGGGCACGCAGCGTGGGGTGTCCACGTCTTCGATGCGCACGAGCCATTGCCCGCCGTGGGCACGTGCGTCGAGCCAGCTGGCCAGGGCGGCCACAAGCGAGCCCGCATGCAGCAGGCCGGTGGGGGAGGGGGCGAAGCGTCCGGTGTAAGCCGCCATCAGCCGTCATCAACGCTTGCGCAGCATGGCCAGCGCGAGTTCCAGCCCGGAGACGAAAGCGTTTTCGACCCGGTGGCCCAGGCACCAGTCGCCGCACAGGCCAATGCCCTCCGTTTTGAACCACAGGTGGCTCTGGCCGAGTGGCTTGGAGGTCTTGGCGTAGAGCCAGCGGTGCACTTCGGCATGCGCCGGGGTGGCGCGGATGCCGGTGACTTCGCCAAAGGCCTTGAGCAGCTTGGCCGTCACGCGCTCGGGGCTGTCGTTGACATGCTCGGCCGACCAGCTGGCGCTGGCCTGCACTGTCCAGCGCTCGATCGGCTCGCGGCCAGGTTTGGAGGATTCGCGCGTCATCCAGGCGATGCGGTGGTGGGTGCTGCGCGCCGCGTTCCACTGCGGGCCGATGGTGATCAGGCCAGGCTGCACGGCCTGGGGCCAGGCGGCCATCAGCGTCCAGCAGGGGTCAACCTGCACCGCACCCAGCGGCTCGGCCAGTTCGCCCAGGGCGGAAGCCTGCAGCAGCGCGCTGGCCTGTGCGGGCGGAATGGCCAGCACCACCTTGTCGAAGCCAGGGTAGACATGCACGCTGCCGTCGCTGCCTTCGGTGTGGATCTGCCAGCCGTCTTTCATGAGCGGGTCGCTCGCGATGCGCGTGGCCCGGGTTTCGAGCAGCACGTTGCCGTCTTCCAGCAGCGGCTCGCCCCAGGCGCGTACCAGCGCGTTCATGCCGGGTGCGGCCACCCAGTGGCGTTCGCCGCCGGGCAGACCGGCCTCGATGACGCGGCCGATCGGGTCGAGCACACGCACCGCGTTGGCACTCCAGGGGCGGCACAGGCCGGGCACGGTGCCCAGTGCGAGTTCAAAGCGCGGGTCGCGCACAGTGAAGTACTGCGTGCCGTGGTCAAAACTGCCAAAGGTGCTGCGGCGTGTGGCCATGCGGCCGCCCAGGCCCCGGCTCTTTTCGAACAGGGTGACGTTGTGGCCGGCCTGGCGCAGGGTGCGGGCGCAAACGACGCCGGCCATGCCGACGCCGATGATGGCGATGTGTTGTGTGCTCATGGTGCGCACTCTACACGCGATGCGCCGGTTGCAGCAATGCGGTGCGTGTCACTTCTTGCGCTAATTGGTCCAGCCACCAGCGCAGCGCATGGCCCGCCGGGCTGTGTCGGCCTTCGCGCCAGGCGTAATGCGTGGTGGTCGTGCGCGTGCGCGCCACCTGCCGGGCCACCAGCAGGCCTGCATCGATGTAGGGTTGCGCGAGCGAGCGGGGCAGAAAACCGCCGCCCAAACCGCGCAGCTGCGCCTCGAGCTTGCTGGCCATGTCGGGCACGGTGAAGACGTCCTGCCCGGCCAGCAGGCCGATGGTCAGGCCCGCGCCACGGCTGACCGAGTCGGCCACGGCCACGGCACGGTGTTGTTGAAGCGTCTTGTCGTCCAGCGGTTCAGACGCGCTGGCCAGCGGGTGGTGCGAGGCCACGGCATACACAAAGGGCACGTCGCCCAGCGCCGCGTGCTGGATGTCGCTGCCCAGACCGGGCTCGAGCACCACGCCCAGCGCCAGATCGGCCTGCCCCGATGTCAGGGCTGCCAGCGTGCCCGAAAGGGTTTCGTGCCGCAGACGCAGCCGGGTGGGTGAGCCCAAGGCCAGAAAGGCAGCGCACAGGTCCA